>Ga0208514_100057_pt1 | contig 131034 bp, 132 predicted proteins | sample LakWasMet70_HOW9_2_FD_183900 | JGI IMG/M metagenome (GOLD analysis project Ga0208514, IMG submission 183900) | Freshwater sediment methanotrophic microbial communities from Lake Washington under simulated oxygen tension - Sediment Metagenome... | ecosystem: Environmental > Aquatic > Freshwater...
CTTGCCCTTCGGGTTGCCCCGCAAAGACAGCGTCTGCAGCGTTGCAAATCCTCGCCGGGTGTCCAACCCGGCTGCGGTTTGCGCCTTGCATCCACTGCCTTTGCGGGGCAACGGGCGCTATGACGGGGTCGCAAACACGTTCTAGGATGGGCTGGGCCGAGCGCATCCAGGCGGCCTGGCGGGACGACGACTGGCTGGCCCAGGCCCTGCGCCCGCTGGGCGCCCTGCACGCCGCCCTGCTGCGCCTGCGCGTGCTGCTCTACCGGCTGCGAATCAAACGCAGCGCCAGCCTGCCGGTGCCGGTGATCGTGGTCGGCAACTGGATCGTCGGCGGCGCCGGCAAGACCCCCACCACCCTCTATCTGCTGGAGCAGCTGGCCGCATTGAAGCTGCGCGCCGGCGTGATCTCGCGCGGCTACGGCCGTGCCGAGGCGCAGCCGCTGGCCCTGGTGAGCGCGGCGTCGTCGGCCCGCGAGGTGGGCGACGAGCCGCTGCTGATCCATCTGCGCGCGCGCGTGCCGGTGGCCGTGGGGCGCGACCGCAGTGCCGCCGCAAGCGCCCTGCTGCAAGCCCACCCGGAGCTGCAGATCCTGATCAGCGACGATGGCCTGCAGCATTGGCGCCTGCCGCGCCAACTCAGCGTGCTGGTGTTCGACGAGCGCGGCCTGGGCAACGGCCGCCTGCTGCCGGCCGGCCCGCTGCGCCAGCGCGGCCCCCTGCCGGCGCCGCCGGGCAGCGCCGCGACCCAGCTGGTGCTCTACAACGCGGCAAGGCCCAGCACCGCGCTGCCGGGCTTCCTGGCGCAGCGGCGTCTGCGTGGCGCGGTCGGCCTGGCCGACTGGTGGCAGGGCGTCCCCGCCAGTGCCGAGGCCCTGCAGGCCCTGCGGGGTCAGGTCTTGCTGGCGGCCGCCGGCATGGCGCAGCCGGGGCGCTTCTTCGCGATGCTGCGCGAGGCCGGCCTGAGCTTCGAGGAGCTGCCGCTGCCGGACCACTACGACTTTCGTACCCTGCCCTGGGCCGGCCGCAGCGCGGCGGTGCTGGTGACCGAAAAGGATGCTGTCAAGCTGGACCCGGCGCGCTGCGGCGGCGTGCCGATCTGGGTGGTGGCGCTAGACTTCAGCCCCGAACACGCTTTTCAGCAGGCCTTGCGCACCGCGGTGCAGGGGCTGCTGCGCTAGAGATCATGGACACAAGATTGCTGGAAATGCTGGTCTGCCCCATCTGCAAGGGCCCGCTGGAACATCTGCGCCACGAAACTGGCCGCGAGCTGGTCTGCCACGCCGATCGCCTGGCCTTCCCGGTGCGAGACGGCATTCCGGTGATGCTGGAGAACGAGGCGCGCGCCATCGATCCCGCGTCCACCGCACCGGCCCAGCCGAGCATACCCACGGCATGAAGTTCAGCGTCATCATCCCGGCGCGCCTGGCCTCCACGCGGCTGCCCAACAAGCCGCTGGCCGACATCCATGGCCTGCCCATGGTGGTGCGGGTGGCGCAGCGCGCCGCGCTCGCGGGCGCCGCGCAGGTGGTGGTGGCCAGCGATGCGCCGGAGGTTGTGGCGGCCTGCGCCGCGCATGGCGTGCGCGCCCTGCTGACGCGCCCCGACCACCCCAGCGGCAGCGACCGCCTGGCCGAGGCCTGTGGCCTGCTGGGACTGGATGGCCAGGACCTGGTGGTGAATGTGCAGGGTGACGAGCCGCTGATCGAGCCGGCCATGATCCGCGCCTGCGCCGCGCTGCTGGCCGAGCGGCCCGACTGCGTGATGAGCACGGTGGCGCATGCCATCCACAGCGCCGAGGAATTCGCCAACCCCAATGTGGTGAAGTTGGTGACCGATGCGCGCCGAACCGCGCTGTACTTCTCGCGCGCACCCATTCCCTGGTGGCGCGATGCGCCCGGCGGCGGCGCGCAACCGCATGCCGGTGCGGTGCTGCGTCATGTCGGCCTGTACGGCTACCACGCCGGCTTCCTGCGCCGCTTCCCCAGCCTGGCGGTGAGCCCGCTGGAGCAGATCGAGGCCCTGGAGCAGCTGCGCGTGCTCTGGCATGGCGAACGCATCGCGGTGCATGTGAGCGAGCAGCAGCCGGGGCTCGGCGTCGACACCCCCGAGGATCTGGCGCGCGTGCGTGCCCTCGTTGCCGCGGGCCCGGCGGCCGGCTAGCCCCGGGTTACACCCCATCGTCGGCCTGCCGCGCGTCAGCGGCCAGTAGGCTTGCCCATGCTATCCTCGCCGGCAGTGTCTGGGGCCGGCCCAAGGGTTGGGCAGCCCTTGTTGAGTATTGAGGAGACCCATGCGACTGATTCTTCTTGGCGCGCCCGGCGCCGGTAAAGGCACCCAAGCGGCCTACATCTGCCAGAAATTCGGCATCCCGCAAATTTCTACCGGCGACATGCTGCGTGCCGCCGTCAAGGCCGGCACCGAAATGGGTCTGGCCGCGAAGAAGATCATGGACGCCGGCGGCCTGGTCAGCGACGAGATCATCATCGGCCTGGTGAAGGAACGCATTGCCCAGGCCGATTGCGCCAAGGGCTTTCTGTTCGACGGTTTCCCCCGCACCATCCCGCAGGCCGATGCCATGAAGGCGGCCGGCGTGAAGCTGGATTTCGTGCTCGAGATCGATGTGCCCAACAGCGCCATCATCGAACGCATGAGCGGCCGGCGCGTGCATGTGGCCTCGGGCCGCACCTACCACGTCAAGTTCAACCCGCCCAAGGTGGATGGCAAGGATGACCTCACCGGCGAGGAACTGATCCAGCGCGACGACGACAAGGAAGAAACCGTGCGCAAGCGCCTGGACGTCTACCAGGCGCAGACGCGACCGCTGGTGGACTACTACTCGAACTGGGCAGCCCAGGGCGATGCCCAGGCGCCCAAGTACCGCCGCATCGAAGGCATCGGCTCGGTGGATGAGATCACCCAGCGCGCCCTCGCCGCACTGAGCTGATCCGGCGCAAGCCGCAAAGCCCACAAGCCGCTTCTCAGCGGCTTTGTTTTTGCCCGACAATTGACGTTTACGTTAACGTCACTCAGCAGGAGACATCATGGAGATCGCAGGCAAGGTATTCATCGTCACAGGCGGCGCCTCGGGCCTGGGCGAAGGCACGGCACGCATGCTCACGCGCGAAGGCGCCAAGGTCGTGATCGCGGACTTGCAGGCCGAGCGCGGCGAGGCCCTGGCGGCCGAACTGGGCGGCGCATTCGTCAAGTGCGATGTGAGCCAGGAGGCCGATGGCCAGGCAGTGATCGCCAAGGCGCTGAGCCTGGGCAAGCTGATGGGCCTGGTGAACTGCGCCGGCATCGCACCGGCGGTGAAAACGGTGGGCAAGGATGGCGCACATCCGCTGGCGCTGTTTGCCAAGGTCATCAATGTGAACCTGGTGGGCAGCTTCAACATGATCCGCCTGGCCGCCGAGGCCATGTGCAAGAACGAGCCCGAGGCCACCGGCGAGCGCGGCGTGATGATCTCGACCGCCTCGGTGGCCGCCTACGACGGCCAGATCGGCCAGGTGGCCTACGCCGCGTCCAAGGGCGGCGTGGTGGGCATGACGCTGCCGATCGCGCGCGATCTGGCGCGCAACGGCATCCGCAACATGACCATCGCCCCCGGCATCTTCGGCACGCCGATGCTGTTCGGCATGCCGCAGGAGGTGCAGGATGCGCTGGCCGCCAGCGTGCCCTTCCCCTCGCGCCTCGGCCGTCCCGAGGACTATGCCAAGCTGGTGCACCAGATCGTCACCAACGAGATGCTCAACGGCGAGGTGATCCGCCTGGACGGCGCGATCCGCATGGCACCGAAATAATCCTACGCGGGCTTGCAAGACAAAAGGCCCCGGAGTGTTGCCACTCCGGGGCCTTTCTCGTGCGGGCTCAAGTCAGCCGCGCATCACTTCTTGCTGGTGCGCGCCTGCACGCTCCACAGACGTGCCAGATCGGCGACGCCGTCCGTGCCCTTGACGCCACGCCAGGTGGCTTGCGCCTTGACCGCATCGCCGCCGATGAACTGGGCCAGACCCAGGTAGAGCTTGGCATCTTCGGGGCGCTTCAGATTGCCCTTCTCGATGCCCTGCTCGATCAGCTTGACGCCCTTGGCGGCCTCGCCGCGATGGGCAAAAGCCAGACCCAGGGTGATCAGCGCATTGCCGTCCTTGGCTTCCTGAGCATCCTTCTCGGCACCCGTCTGGGCGGCCTTGGCCTCAGCGATCTTCTTGGCCAGCAGGTCGGCCAGGCGCTTGTGGCGCGCGCCCTCGGTGCCCTGGCCCAGCACATTGGCAGCCAGGCCCTTGTCGACCACCTGCTTGCCCTCGTCGGGATAGCCGGCCTGGGCAGCGAGCTGCGCCATTTCCATGTAGTCGTTGGCGTCGCGCATATTGCCGGTGACCAGCTTGAGGCGGTAGACGTCCAGGGCGAAGCGGTCCGAGAAACCCTTCTTGCTCGGCAGACTGCCGAGCAACTGGGCCCACAGCTGCTTGGTGGGGTAGTAGTTCAGCAGCTTCTCGGTGGCAAAGGCCTCCGCGCCGGCGTCGTTCTTCTTCTGGGCCGCGTACAGCAGGAGGTTCAGCTTGTCCTGGGTCGGCACCTTGCCGGCCTTCTCGTCCGCCTGCAACTCGGCCAGCGTGTCCTTCAGCACGGCACCCATGTCGCCGGACTTGAACTGCGCCTGGCTCTGCACCTGCTTCATGGTCGGGCTGCTGCCGCCGGCCGCGAAGTATTTGTTGGACCATTCCAGCGCCTTGGCGGCATTGCCACCGCGCAGATAGGTGCCGGCAATCGACTCCATCATCTGCAGCTGGCTGGGGCCGGCCAGCTTGCCGGCGGCCTTCAGCGCCTCGAAGCCCCGCACCATGGACTCGGCGTCGCCCGCGCCCGACGCAGCGGCCACGCGCATGCCTTCGATCGCGTTGTTCTCGGCGGCGGTCCGGCCAGCCACGGCTTCGGCGTCACGCACCTTGGCCAGCGCTTCCTTGTACTTGCCACCCTTGATGAGGGCCGAGGCATCTTTCAGATGCTTGCCCACTTCGGGACGCACGGTTTCGGCCTGCGCGACGGCTTGAGCAAACCCAAGCTCGCCCTGCGGGCTCAGGCTGAACACCAATGCCGCGGCACCCAGGGTCGCCGAGGCCAAGCTTTTGAGCTTCATTCGTCTATCTCCTACGAAGAAAAACGCGCCGGCCTTGCGGACAGCGCGTTCAATTCAATCAAGCGGTCATCAGTTCAGGAACTGTTCGTTGCCGACCATGCCCATCTTCTTGACACCGAGTCGCTGCGCCGCGGCCATCACTGCGGCCACATTACCGTACTCGACCAGTTTGTTGGGCTTGATGTGCACCTCTTCCTGGTCAGCCATGGCAGCAATTTCGGCCAGCTTGGCTTCCACGCTGGCCTGATCGGCCAGCGCCACGCCATCCCAGCTCACCGTGCCGTCGAAGTCGATGAAGACTTCGTGCACCACCGGCTCCTTGAGCGGAGGCGGCGGGTTGCCCGCGGGCATGTCCAGATTCACCGAATGCAGCTGGATCGGGATGGTGATGATCAACATCACCAGCAGCACCAGCATCACGTCGATGAGGGGCGTCGTGTTGACGTCCATCATCACTTCCGGTTCGTCCGAGCCGCTCGAACTACCAACATTCATTCCCATGCTGTTCTCCTGGGCTCAACCACCGCGAGCCGGAGGCTCGGTGACGAAGCTGATCTTCAGGATGCCGGCACGTTGGCAAGCCACCATCACGCGGCCCACCGACTCGTAACGAGCCTTGTCGTCGCCGCGAATATGGACTTCGGGCTGCGGATTGAGCACCGAAACCTTCTTCAGGCGTGTGACCAGGGCCTCGTTGTCCGGCACCAGGGCGGTGTACCAGTAGACGTCGCCGTCCTTGGTCACCGCGATTTCAATGTTTTCCGGCTTGGTAACGCGGACTTGGTTGGTCTCCTTGGGGAGATTCAACGCCACCGACTGCGTCACCACCGGAATGGTGATGAGAAAGATGATCAGCAGCACCAACATCACGTCCACGAGGGGCGTGGTGTTGATGGCCGAGACCACTTCATCATCGCCGGAAGATGATCCGACGTTCATGCCCATGATGGTGCTCCGGGGCTATCGATTAGCGCTTGACTTGACGGTTGCCCATCAGCACGCCGTGCAGGTCGCCAGCGAAGGCACGCACTTGCGCGATCACCGACTTGTTGCGGTTCACCAGCCAGTTGTAACCCAGCACGGCCGGCACAGCGACGGCCAGACCGATGGCGGTCATGATCAGGGCTTCACCCACAGGGCCAGCCACCTTGTCGATCGAAGCCTGGCCGGCAACACCGATGGCGGTCAGCGCTTGCAGAATGCCCCACACCGTGCCGAACAGGCCGATGAAGGGAGAGGTCGAACCGACGGTTGCCAGGAAGCCCAGGCCACCTTGCACGCGACTCTGCACTTCTGCCACCGAGCGATCGATGTTCATCGTCACCCAGGTGTTGTGGTCGATGTTCTCGGTCAGCGCGCCTTCATGGTGCTCGGAAGCCTCGATGGCGCTCTGAGCGATGTAGCGGAATGCGCCGGTTTCGTTCAGGCCCTTGACGCCTTCAGCCAGATTGGCCTTCTTGAAGAAGGTGGCGCGGACTTCCTTGGCTTCGCTGCTCAGCTTCTGGGTGTCCCACAGCTTGGTGAAGAGGATGTACCACGAACCCATGGACATGATCAGCAGCAGGCCAAGCACGCCCTTGGACACCATGTCGCCATGCGACAGAGTATGCATCAGACCGTAGGGGTTTTCTTCCTTCTTCGCGGCAGGCGCGGCGGCAGGAGCGGGAGCGGCATCGGCAGCCACTGCGGAAGCGGCATCAGCAGGAGCTTGAGCTTGAGCCATGGGCGAAACGGCCAGGGTCGCAGCAAAGGCGATTGCCGCAAACAAGGCGGAGATACGAGAGATCATGGAGTCAACTCCTACGCAAAAGAGATCGGGAACTCAGGTTAGACAGAACGGGATGGGTCCCAGCCACATCCCGGTATTCGGAAACTAGGGTGATCAGTTGATGCGGAACAGGAATTCCTGCTCGAACACGTGATCGCCCGGGCATTCATAGCTGTCGCGCAGCGTGGCTTCGATCGCACCCAGCATCGCGCGTTGCGCCTTGCGGTCGTTGCCGCCCTGCATCTTCACGCTGGTGACTTCGATGGCCGTGACGCGACCCGACTTGACGGTTGCCAGCACCTTGAACAGCGCTTCACCACTCCAGCTCACGCCAGGCACTTCGGGCTGACCCATCTTGGTACAGACCATGCTCGCCTTCGGCGGGCCTTCGCGCTTCACCGGCGCCGGCGGGGCTTCCACAGGCCTGGGCGGAGGCGTGGCAGACACTTCGCGCGTCGGCGGCGGCGTGTTGCTCTGGACGGAAATCGTTTGTTGCGGCGGCGTCGGCGCGGTCACCTGCACCTCAGGCGGCGGCACGAACGGCGGCGGCGGCGCCTTCATGTCGGGCGGAGGCGGCAACAGCTTCTCCACTGGCGGCGGCGGCTTGACCTTCTCCTCCACCACCTTCACATCGATCGGACCCTTGATGGCCTCGACGGCCTTGCGGGCCAAACCGCTTGCCAGCGCCCAGATCAGGAATACGTGGATCACCACCACGACACCGAAACCTGTCACGCGCGACGAGCCGTTGTTCTCCTGCGCAAAGTTCATGCGCGCTCCTTCATAAGACTGCGAAACTCATTCATCAAGACACGTGGGGGAGTACGACTCTTCACAGCGCCTGCACGAGGGACGCCTCCTGACCCAGCATTTCAAGACCTGCGATCAACGAAAGCACTGGGCACGACGGAAACCCGACTCAACAAAAAATGCCCGCTGGCTTGCGGCCACGGGCGCAACGAAAGCCGGCTTCCGTCTGTAGTTTCACTACATTTGGACCCTGCTCCGTCGGCCGAGATCATAACCGAGATGGGATTCGCGCCTGACATGGGGCTTACCCCAGCCCGGCGCGAAGCTCACTTGGCGCCGATGCCGCCCCGCAGGCCGCATCGCAGACCCCACACTTTCATATTTGGTATCTTACTGGTATTTGATTGGTGCAATGCAACGCGCGGTTCCGTGTTTACCCGCAGCAGCTCACGCTCAGAGGTCGAAGCCGCCCGCCCGGCCCAGGAAGGCCTGTTCGGCGTGGGTCAGCAAGGTGACGGCGCGACGCTCCGCTTCGCTGAGGGCCGGATGCCAGACGTCGAAGATCAGGACCACGCGCAACTTGTCGCTGTCGTTCCAGGCCTCGTGCTCGATGGTGTCGTCGAACACCCAAGCCTGGCCGGGCACCCATTCACGAACCTGGTTGCCAACCCTGAAGCCGCAGCCCGCCGGCACGATCAACGGCAGATGCGTCACCAGACGCGCGTTGCTGATTCCCACATGGGGCGGGATGCGGGTGCGCGGCTTGAGCAGCGAGAACATCGCCACCGGCGTACGCCCGGGCTGATCGGGCTGCGGGGCGGCGCCCAGCGCCTGCATGGTGCGGGGGCATTTGGCCGCGTTGGCGGGCACGGGCACGCCGTCCTTGAGCAGGTGGAAGGCGCTCCAGCGCGGCGAGTTGTTGAGTTCGGCCCATTGGTTCAAGGGCGCGTCGCTGCCGTAGGTCAGATAGGGCGTGAAGCCCTCCTCCTGCGCCAGCACGCCAAGAAATTCGTCGCGTACCGCATCGGTGGCCGCTTCGATCTCGTCGAGCCAGGGAAATGTCTGGCGCTCGAAGAACTCGACGGGCACGAGCTGCGGCATGAAGTAACCCATCGGTTGCGCGTCATAGCGCTTCTTGCGCCCGAACTGGATATCGAGCGACAGGCGGAAGCGGTCCAGCTCCCTGGACTCGAGCTGCGCGCCCTGCTCGGCGATGAAGCGATCGACAAAATCGCCGAAACGCTGCTTGTAGCGCAGCACGTAATCGCGTGCATGCTGGACCGGCGCACGCAACTCGGCGACGACGCGTTCGGCATCCGGCGCCACTGCGGTGACACCCTCGTAGGCGCTCACCGCCTCGTGCGTGCGGCCCTGCCGCTCCAGCAACTTGCCGCGCATGATGAGCGCCATCAAGTCATGCGAGTCGGCCTCCAGGGCGCGGTGCAGCACGCGCTCCTCGTTGGCCTCGTCCTTGAGCATGCGGAACAGCATGGCCAGCTGCAGCCACGGCTGCGGGTTGTTAGGCTGGAGCTCGCTGAGGCGCTCCAGCAGGGCACGGGCAGCCGCCACATCGCGCCGCATCAGGGCCTGCTGCGCACGCGCCGCCAGGTCGGCGAGCTCGCCGGGCAGACCGGGCACAGCGCCGGATGTCGAAGTATTCATGTTCAGACGGTACAACAGCAAAGAAAAAAGCGCCTGTGCAAGCACAGGCGCTTTGGCTTACGCGCTGGAACTTAGAACTTGGCGTTCAGGTTCAGCGTGATGCGACGGCCCAGGGCGTCGTACACCACCGGGTAGGTGTTGCCGTTGCCGAAGGGGGCGCCGGTCACGGCCAGCGGGGGATCCTTGTCCAGCAGGTTGTTGATGCTGGCAGCCAGCGTGATGTTCTTCGTCAGCTTGTAAGAGGCCGACAGGTCCAGATAGTTCTGGGCGCTGAAGGTCTTGCTGATTTCGCTCACCGTACCAGCCAGTTGCTCGTTGCTGCTGCTTGCATCCACGTCAACCTTGCCGAAATAGCGCCAGGTCAGAGCTGCGTTGATGCCCCAGGGGGTAGCCCAGGAAGCGCGCAGCTTGTGACGCCACTTCGGAGCGGGCGTGCCGCAGGTCGAGCCGTAGTAGCCGGCGCAGTCAAACGAACCCAGGCCAGGCACGGTCTCGTAGGCCAGTTCCTTCAGGTAGGTACCCAGGAAGCTCAGGTCCAGCTTGCCCATGTCGCCCAGGCGCATGCCGTAGTCCACGCCCACGTCCAGGCCCTGGGTCTTCTGCGACGCAACGTTGATGTTGGTCGAGATGATCTGGGCGCCGGTGGTCAGCCACAGCGAGCCGAACTTGTCGCGTTGGATCAGGCTGCAGAACTTCGGATCGCCAGTCTTCAGGCACTGCGACAGCGTGGTCGTCGGCGGCAGGGCGCTGATGGCGTCCTTCAGCTTGATCGAGAAGTAGTCCAGCGAGACGTTCAGGTCCTTCAGCGGCGAGGCCACCACACCGAAGGTGACGCTGTTGGCAGTCTCAGGCTTCAGGTTGGGGTTGCCACCGAACAGGCCGTTGTACTGGCCAGCCGGGCTGTCGATGATCTTGCCGTACTGGGCCGCCGTCACGCCGGTGCGTGCGCATTCCGCCAGGGTGGCGGTAGGCGTGTTGCCGGCGCAAGGATCGCTGTCGTTGTTGTAAAGGCCTTGCGACTGCGAGGCGTACAGCTCAACCACGTTGGGCGAACGTGCGGCCTGCTGGTAGCTGGCGCGCAGCTTCACTTCCTTGACGGGCGACCATTCCAGGCCGGTACCGTAGGTATCGGTCTGCGGGCCGGTGCTGTACTTCGAATGGCGGTACGAAGCGTTCAGGTTCATCGCGTAGGCGTAGGGCTGACGCTCGGCCAGCGGCACGCGCACTTCGCCGTAGATGTCGTCCACGCTGTACTTGCCGCCCACGCCAATGGTGGGGCCGCCCTGGCCAGCCAGATCACCGGTGGTGAAGGCCGAGTCGGTCGACAGTTCAAGCTGCTCGGTGCGACGCTCCACACCGAAGGCGACGCCCACGCCGGAGCGTGCGGTCGGCAGCTTCAGGCCGTACTCGGTCAGGTCACCGGCCACCGAGGCGCCGAACACGCCCTGGTTGGTAAAGCCCTTCTGGAAGCCCGGGGTCTGCAGATAGGCCAGCGCCTCAGGAGTCACCTTGCCCAGCGCCCAGATGTTGTAGGGCACGCAGTTCGGGTCGGAGCCGTCCAGGGCCGAGCGGCAGACGATGTTGCCGTTGGCGTCCTTCACGGCATCCAGCGACTTGCCGATGCGGTTGTTGGAGAAGTCGTTCTTGTAGGTCTCTTGATAGACCACGCGAGCGACCTGGCCGAAGGCGTCATAGCTCCAGGCACCGATATCGCCCTTCACGCCGACGATGGCGCGGTAGGAGGTGTGGCGCAGGTCGTCCTGACGGCCGCCGCCTTCGACGTTGCGACGCGCGATCAGGATGTTGGCAACATCGCCAGCCTTGTTGAAGGTCTTGCCTTCATCGGCGTTGGACGCGGCCAGCACGGCCTTCCACGAGTCCGTCAGGAAGGGGTTCTCGAACTTGATACCACCGGCGGTGGAGGTGTCGAACACGAACAGGCCGCTAGGTGCGATCTGTGCCACGGTGTGGTCATCGTGGAAGCCCAGCTGTGCGTACACGCGGGCCATGTCGTTGATGTCGTAGTGCGCGATCGCGGTGGCCGAGTAGCGGTCAGCCGGGCGCTGGAAGTAGTTCAGCGGGCCGAAGTTGTACTGGTCGGTCGCGGCCGAGAACGGACGCGCATTGCCGGCGGCATCAGCCACCGTGAAGCTGCCCTGGTTCAGGAAGAAACGGCCAGGGTAGCTGGTGGACGAGCCGCCGCAGTTGAAGGCCGTGCCGCCAGCGGCAATGCCCAGCGAGCAGGACGAGAAATCGCGCTCGCTCTGCAGCAGGGCGTTTTCCTTGTGGGCCGTGAAGTTCAGCGTGGCGTTGCCCTTGCCGTCGGCGAAGTTGCCACCCACGGTGACGCTGAATTCGCGCGTGATGCCGTCCAGGCCCTTGTCGCCAGGGACGATAAAGCCGGTCGGGTTGGTCTTGGCACGGCCCGCGACGATGTCAGCCACGCCCGAGGGGTTGTTCTGCTGGTGGTTGTAGCCCGAGTAGGTGGCGTCGAACTCCACGCCCTGGAAGTTGTCCTTCAGGATGAAGTTGACCACGCCGGCCACGGCGTCGGCACCGTACACGGCGGAAGCGCCGCCGGTCAGGATTTCAACGCGGCTGATCATCGAAACCGGGATCTGGTTCAAGTCAGCGGCGGTGTTGCGCGGGCTGCCGGCAGGCATGCGGCGACCGTTCACCAGCACCAGGGTGCGGCTCGAGCCGAGGTTGCGCAGGTTGACGGTGGCGGTGCCGGTGGAGCCGTTCGACACGCTGCCGCCGTAGTCGGCGAAGACCTGGGGCAGGTTGTTCAGCAGGCCTTCCGCGGTACGGATACCGTCGGCCTTGATGGCTTCGGCGCCCAGCACCACGACCGGGCTCTGGCCCTCGGTGTCGATGGTCTTGATGCGCGAACCGGTGATCTCGACACGCTGCAGTGATTCTTGCGCCATTGCAACGCCGGGCAGGGCAGCGCCCAGGGCGAGCAGGACGGCGACGTTAACGCTCTTCCTCTTGAACATGTAAGGACTCCTTTGTGAGAAACATTCGCGTACTGAAACTGGGCACGCTTGGCGAGCCACGATAAGGCTCGACCTTGGCCTGAGCATCCATCTCAGATTGGGGTCGTGCGAGTGTCAATTCAGTCACGCGTCAGCTTCCCCCGTAATGTCCCTAGGGCCTTCGGCTAAGTGCCGTAAGTCATTGAAAACACAGCGCTTACCCCAGGAAACCCAGCGGTAAGCTCGGGGCCCTTCGTTGCAACAACGCCACGCCGGACGACCCACGTGAACAAGGGCTTGTCAACTGCCTAAGGTCATGGGCGCCGGACCCAGCCGCGGCACGGCCTGCAGCAGGCTGCGCGTGTAGGCGTGCTGCGGCCGTTCAAGCACCGAATCGGTGCGTCCCGCTTCGACGATCGCACCGCCCTGCATCAACGCCACGGCGTCGGCGATGTACTCCACCACGCCGATGTTGTGGGTGATGAAGAGAAAGGCCAGGCCCTGGCTGCGCTGCAGTTCGCGCAGCAGATTGAGGATCTGGGCCTGCACCGAGACATCCAGCGCCGAGGTCGGTTCGTCGCAGACGATCAGCCTGGGCTGGACCGCCAGCGCACGCGCGATCGCGATGCGCTGGCGCTGGCCACCCGAAAACTCGTGCGGGAAACGCTCCAGGGCATCGCGCCGCAGGCCCACCTGGTCCAGCAGCGCCAGCAGCAGCTCGCGCCGCGCCGGCGCGTCCAGCTCGGGGCGCAGCGCCAGCAGGCCCTCCTCCAGCACCTCCATGACGCGCATGCGCGGGTTCAGCGACGCGAACGGGTCCTGGAAGATGATCTGCACCTGGCGGCGCGCCGCGCGCAAGGCCTGACCCTGCAGACCGAACAGGTCCACGCCATCCAGCAAGGCCTGACCCTCGATGCGCGCCTGCTGGCGCAGCAGTTGCACGATGGCCTTGCCCGAGGTGGTCTTGCCGCAGCCCGATTCGCCCACCAGGGCCAGGGTCTGGCCGGCGGCGATGTCGAAGGACACCCCGTCCACCGCTCTGAACTCGCGTTGCCCGCCACCCAACCAGCCGCCACCCAGGCGGTAGATGACGCGCAGATCGCGCACCGCCAGCAGGGGCTGCGCGCCCGGCGCTGGCATCGCGGCTGGGGCGGTGGCGGGCCGCGCCGGTGCGGCGGCCGGCAGGGCCTCGCCGGGCGCGCTGTAGAGCAGGCAGCGCACTTCATGCGAGGGCGCCACGTCGCTCAGCAGCGGGGGCTGCACGGCGCAGTGCCGCATGGCGCGGTCGCAGCGCGGCGCAAAACGGCAGCCCTCGAACTGCAGCCACAGCGGCGGCACCGTGCCGGCGATGGCCGCCAGGGCCGCGCCGCGCTTGCCGGCATCCGGCAGGGCCTGCAGCAGCAGCCGCGCATAAGGGTGTTTGGGCTCGGCAAAGAACTCGGCCGCGGGTGCCAGCTCGACGATCTGGCCCGCATACATCAGCGCCACCTGGTGCGCCATGCCGGCCACCACCGCCAGATCGTGGGTGATGAGCAGCAGGCCCAGGCCGCGCTCGCGCTGCAGTTCCTTGAGCAGCTGCAGGATCTGCGCCTGTATCGTCACGTCCAACGCGGTGGTGGGCTCGTCGGCGATCAGGAAGTCCGGCTCTGCGGCCAGCGCCATCGCGATCATGACGCGCTGCTTCTGCCCTCCCGACAGGCGGAACGGGTATTCGTCGATGCGGCGCTCGGGCTCGGGAATGCCGACCCGCCTCAGCCAATCGATCGCCTTGGCGCGCGCCTGGGCGCCGCGCAGGGTGGTGTGCGCCTCGATCGCCTCGACGATCTGCGCGCCCACCCGCATGACCGGATTCAGGCTGGTGGCGGGCTCCTGGAAGATCATGCCGATGCGGCCGCCGCGCACGCCGCGCATCTGCGCCTCGCTGAGACCGAACACCTCGCGCCCGTCCAGCTCCAGCCGCCCCGCCGTGATGCGGCCGTTATCGGGCAGCAGGCGCATCAGCGCCAGCGCCGTCATGCTCTTGCCGCAACCCGATTCGCCCACCAGGGCAAAGGTCTCGCCGCGCCGGAGCGTCAGCTGCATGCCGTCGATGGCGCGCACCAGGCCGGCGTCGGCATCCAGGGTGACCTTGAGATCGTCGATGTGCAGCATGTTCAGGCCTTGCGGATCTTGGCCAGGCCCAGCACGCGCGGGCGCAGGCTGCGGGCGCGCGGGTCGAAGGCATCGCGCACGCCATCGGCAAACAGGTTGGCGGCCAGCACCAGGCTCACCATGAAGCCGAAGGCCGCGGCAAAGCTCCACCACACCAGCGGGTCGCGCGACATCTCGGCGCGCGCCAGATTGATCATGCCGCCAAAGCTGTTCATGCCCGGGTCCACGCCCACCCCCACATAGGTCAGCACCGCCTCGTAGAGGATCAGGTCCGAGAAGCTCAGCACCGTGGTGATCAGCACCAGGTGCATCACATTCGGCACGATGTGGCGCCACATGATGCGCAGCGGCCCGACGCCGAAGGCGGTGGCGGCCTGCACATAGTCCAGCTCGCGCAGCTTGAGCGTCTCGCCGCGGATCAGGCGGCACAGCGTGGCCCAGCCCGTCACGCCCAGGATCAGACACAGCAGGAACATCTTCAGGTCCGCGCGCTCCACGCCGGTCTCGAACAGATCGGGGTTCTTGTCGAGGAAGACCTGCACCATCAGCACGCAGGCGGCGATCAGCAGCACATTGGGCACCGAGGTCAGCAGGGTGTAGAGGTACTGGATCAGCTCGTCCACCCAGCCCTTGAAGTAGCCGGCCAGGATGCCCAGCACCAGGGCCAGCGGCAGGGTCGCGAGGGTGGAGAGCGCGCCGATCACGAAGGCGGTGCGTATGCTCTTGAGCGCCTGGTAGAGCACGTCGTTGCCGGTGCGGTCGGTGCCGAACACATGGTAATGATCCATCAGCGCGATGCTGGGCCCGCTTAGCAGCGCGGTGACCGCCAGGGTCAGCAGCACCGCGCGCAGCGGGTAATGCGTGCGGTCGCGCAGCAGGTCCTGCAGCGCCCTCCGCCAGCCGCCATGGCCGGCGGCGAGCGCCGCCGTCATGGCCAGGCCCAGCAGCAACACGGCCAGCAGGCCCCAGGCCAGCCCGCGCAGGGCGCGGCCCAGCACATCGCCCGCCCATTGCTCGGCCGGCAGGCGCAGATGGGCGCCGCCGAACTGCAGGCGCGGGTAGTCGCGGCGCACCTCACCGCCCTCGCTGATGTTGTCCTTGTTGAAACCCTGGTAGGCCAGCGGCGCCGAATAGCTGGTCTCGCGCATCGCCACCTGGCGCGCCAGCAGCAGGTCCAGCAGCGATTCGGTGCGGGTGCTGTAGAACTGCTGGCCCGTCGCGCCGGCGCCCTCGGCGCCATCCAAAGCGCGGCGGAAATGCAGGCTGTCCAGCAGCGTCACCGCCATGAACAGCAGCAGCACCACGCCGGCACAGCAGGAGGCCGCATCGCGCAGCACGCGCGCCCAGGTGACGCGCACATGGGGCTGGCGCAGGATGCGCAGCAGATAGCCCAGCAAGGCGGCGAACATGGCCCACAGGGCCACATCGGTCCAGAGCACGACGATCTTGAACGACGGCATGATTCCTAATCTTCGATGTGGGGCTCAGGACAGCCGCACGCGCGGATCCACCCAGGTGTAGGCCAGGTCGATGAGCGCATTGCTGGCCACATAAAGGGCCGCGCCCAGGAACACCATGGTGCGCACGATGGCGAAATCCTGGCCCGAGATGGCCTCGATGATGAAGGCGCCCAGGCCGGGGATGCCGAAGAAGCTCTCGAACACCAGGCTGCCCAGGAACACATAGGGCAGGTAGGAGCCGGCGCTGGTGATGATGGGAATCAGCGCATTGCGCAGCACGTGGCGGAACAGCACCACCGGTTCGGAGAGCCCCTTGGCGCGCGCGGTGCGCACATAGTCCTTGCCCACCTCCTCCAGGAACATGGCGCGGTACAGGCGCGCCTCGCCGCCCAGGCGCGAGAGCAGCGAGAGCACGATAGGCAGGGCCAGGAACTTGATCGCATCCAGGCCCGGCTCGTAGCCGCCGATGGGCACCAGCCGCAGCAGGCGCGAGAAGAAGTACTGGCCGACGATGATGTAGAACAGGCTGGAGATCGACAGCATCAGCACGCACAGCACCACGCCCCAGAAGTCGATGCGGGTATGGCGGAAGAACACCAGCAGCAGCGCGAAGGCGGTGCTCACGATCACCTGCAGGACGAAGAGCGGCACCGCCAGCTGCAGGCTCACGCCCATGCGCACCTTGACCTCGTGCCCGATGTTGACGGCCTGGCGCGCATCCGAGCGGCCGAAGTCCAGCAGCATCAGCGAGATCGAGCGCTCCCACAGAATCGTGTGGGTGAACTTCTGGCTGCCCGCCTGCGCGGCGTCGTAGTACAGCGGCTTGTCGTAGCCGCGCTCGGTCTTCCACTTCTCGATCTGCTCCTGGGTGACGCGCTTGCCGCCGATGTTCAGGCGCGCCATGTCGTCGGGCGTGTTGACCGAGAAGAACAGGAAGAAGGTCAGCAGGTTCACGCCCACCAGCACGGCGATGCCGTAGCCGAGGCGACGTAGCAGGTACTTGATCATCTCGTCAGGCCTCAGGCGCCGCGCGCGGTGGCGAGCTCGCGGGCGCGGAAGGAGCGGCGCGTCAGCCAGGCGATCACGGCCGCGCCCGCCGCCAGCAGCAGCAGGGGCCACCAGATCGGATGGTTCCACTCGGCCTGCTTGCGCGCGCGCTCGGCGGCATCGACGCGGTAATAGCGCCCCACGTCGCGCACCACGATGCTGGGCTTACCGTTGTAGACCCAGTGCTGGAAGGCCAGGCCCACATAGGGCCAGTAACCCCAGGACCAGGGCGCGTCCTCACGCACGATGGCCAGCATCTCGTCCATCACGCGCTGCTTTTCCGGGCCATCGTCCAGGGTCTGCAGGCGCTTGTAGAGGCGGTCGTAGGCGGGGTTCTCGTAGTTGGAGGCGTTCTCGCCCTCGAACTTGGACTTGCTGTTCGGGCCGTAGAGCAGGAACAGGAAGTTCTCGGCATCCGGATAGTCGGCCAACCAGCCCCACCAGTAGATCTGGTGTTTGCCCTTGAGCACCTTTTCTTGGAACTGGTTGAAATCGGTGGCGCGCACGTCCAGCTGGATGCCCAGCTTGGCGAACTGCTTCACCATCCAGTCGTTCTCGGCCTTCATCTCGGGCGTGACCACGCGCATGAAGTCGTAGCTCAGCACCAGGGGCTTGCCGGTGCCGGCGTCGCGCCCCTCCGGGTAGCCGGCCTCGGCCAGCAGGGCCTTGGCCTCCTCGATGGAGCGCCGTTGCACCTTGCCGTCCACCAGCTTGTGCGTCACCGGGTTGTGCCAGCCCGGCTGGCCCTCGCGCGAGCCGAACACGCCGGGCGGCGTGGGGCCATGGGCGGCATCGCCGCCCTTGTTGCGGAAGATGCGGCCATAGCCTTCCTCCCAGTCGATCGCGATCGAGATGGCCTGGCGCAGCTTCTTGTTGCGCTCACGCTGCTCGGGCGTGCTGCCCTGCCCCACCACCGGATCCAGCCAGTTGAAGCCCACATACCAGCTGCCGATGTCGGTATCCATGGGCAAGCGGTAGCCCTTGGCCGCGTAGTTGCGGAACACCTCGTCGGAGTCGCTCTTGTCCACCATGAACTCGACGCCCCAGTCGGTCCGCTCGATCTCGGGCAGGTCCAGATAGCCCTGCTTGAACAGTTCCTTGCGCGGCACCCGCTCCTTGATGATGTTGGCGACGATCTTGTCGACAAAGGGCAGGCGCTTGCCGCAATCGTCCAGCAGCCCGGCGGCCTGGTCGCCGGCGGCACCCTCGCAGGGATAGCTGTCCTGCCGGTAATAGGGGTTGCGCGCCATCACATGGCGGCGGTCCTGCACATACTCGGTCATCATGAAGGGCCCGGTGCCGACCGGCCATTGATTCCACGACAGGCTGTTCTCGTTCATGCCCGGCTGGGCATAGAAGGCGTCCACCTCCCAGGGCACCGGCGCGAAGAAGGTGGTGGCCAGCCAGTACTGGAACTGCGGGTACTTGCCGTTCAGACGGATGCGCAGGGTGTGCGAGTCCAGCGCCTCGGCCCCCTCCAGCGGCCAGCGGCGGAAGTCCAGGAAGGGCTTGTCCGCGCTGTTCTCGGGCAGGCCCTTGAGCAGCTTGGCGTTCTCGGCGCGGATCAGCTGGCTGTAGGCCTTGAGGCCGCGCACATGCTCGGAGAACACGCCGAACAGCGGCGCCTCGATGCGCGGCGTGGCCTGGCGCTTGATGGCGAACACGAAGTCCTCCGCCACCAGCTCGCGCGTGCCCTGCTGGGCAAACTCCCAGGGCGAACGCTTGTCCGCCAACTCCGCCCGCGTGAGGTGGTGGTAGATGTACTGCCCCTGGGCATTCTTGGCAAATGCCGGGTGCGGCGCGTAGCGCAGGCCCTTGCGGATGGGGATGTCGTAGACCGCCTGGGCGATCTGCTCGGACGGCGCATCGTCGGGCAGGCGCACGCCCTTGGCATCCAGGTAATAGGGCTTCACCACCTCGGTGGCGGCGTGGCCCTCCAGCTGGTAGGGGCGCTTGAGGTAGTGGTAGCCGTAGAGCGGCTCGTAGATATGGTAGGCGTAGGCACCCTCGGGCGCGGTATAGGAGGCGGTCGGGTCCAGATAGCGCGGCGAGCGCTCATCGAAGGACATGTAAAGCGTGTTGTCCTTCTCGGCGCCGATCGGATAGGGGCTGTTGTTGCAGGCGCTCAGCAGCGCCGCGGCCAAGATGCCTCCGATGAACCCCGCAATCCGCTTCAACAACACATGACCCCTTCTGCACGCGCTTAGGCACAAAAAACGAGCCTCTGGCGGCGCCTGGGCTGATGGCCCGGCGTGCAGAGGCTGGCGCGCGATCATAGTGGAGCCGGGCGCTGTGCGCCCTCATGGAATTCACCCGAACACGGGGGGTGTCAGTGCGTATGCCCCCAGGCCAGCAGGGCGTCGCGGCCCTGCACCACCATCTCCACCTTGGCGCCCACCGGCAGGCAGACCTTGGTGGCCACATGGCCGAAGGGCAGGCCGGTGAAGATCGGCGTCTTGGTGCGCACACGCACCGCCTCAATGGCCGCCTTCAGGTTGTAGCCGCGGTCCAGCGGCGACTTCTTCCAGGCGCTGAACTCACCCAGCACGATGGCCTTCTGCGCGTCCAGCACCCCCGCCTGCTGCAGCTGCAGCAGATTGCGCTCGACCCGATAGGGATGCTCGTTGACATCCTCCAGGAACAGGATGCCGCCCTTGATGCGCGGAAAGTAAGGCGTGCCCAGCAGCGAGTTGAGGACGCAGAGATTGCCGCCCCACAGGGTGCCGCGCGCCTCGAAGCCGTCGTGCCCGGCCTCGGTGCGAAAGCCCACCGCCTCCAGCAGCCCGCTCATGGCCTCGGTGAAACAGTCCTGCGTCACGTCGTCCACGCCGCCCTCGTCATCGCTGCGGCCAAAGTCATCGCAGGCCAGCGGGCCGGCCCAGCTCTGCAGCTTGGCCTTGGCCAGCAGGCCCAGCTGCAGCGAGGTCAGATCGCTCTGCCCGACCCAGCGGGTGCCGCGCTCCACGCTCTTGGCCAGCAGCTTCCAGTCGAGCTGGTCCAACAGGCGCGTCAGGCCGTAGCCGCCGCGCGTGGCCAGCGCCACCGAGGGCGCGGCCTGGGCCACGCGATGAATGGCTTGCAGGCGCGTGGCATCGTCGCCGGCAAAGCGCTGATGCTTGGCCAGCGCCGCTGCGTCTATCGTCACCTCGAAGCCCAGTGCGCCCAGGCGCTTGGCGGCACGCTTGAGGGGCTGGGCCTGTGCCAGCACGCCGGCCGGGGTGTAGAGGGTCAGGGAACTCATGGTTTGAAATCGTCCAGGTGAATGGCATCGCCCGTGGGAATGGGCTGGGATTCGCAATCGGCGTCGCTATGGGATGGCGCTTGCGCCGCGCGCGCCAGCTCGCGGCGCTTGCGTGCGGCCTCGCGCCGCTCGGCAAAGAATTCGCGCAGCAGCCTGGCCGAGGCCTCGCCCAGCAGGCCGCCCTGGATGCCGGTGTGGTGGTTCAGCTTCGCTTCGGCGAACAGGTCCAGCACCGAACCGGCCACGCCGGTCTTGGGATCGGGCGCGGCGAACACCACGCGCTTCAGGCGCGCATGCATCATCGCCATCGCGCACATCGCGCAGGGCTCCAGCGTCACATAGAGCTCGCACTCGGGCAGGCGGTAATTGCCCAGCAGGGTGGCGGCATGGCGCAGCGCCACGATCTCGGCATGCGCGGTGGGGTCATGCGTGGTGATGGGCCGGTTGTAGCCGGTGGCGATCACCTGGCCCTGGCGCATCAGCACCGCACCCACCGGCACCTCGCCCACCAGCAGGGCGTTGTGGGCCTGGTCCAGCGCGAGCCGCATCGCGTATTCGTCGGCGGCACTGAAGGCGGCCTGCGGCGGATGGGGGATGAATGGCTCGGTCATGGGCAGGCGCGCAAGTGTAGCAAGCGGCCCGGGCCGGCCCGCTATGCTGGCCGCATGCAAGATGCATTGTTCCCCGAGGCCCCTAGCACCACCATGCCGGCTGCCAAGCCGGCCAGCAAGCCCGGCAGCAAGATCCAAGCCCAAGCGGCCGCCGCAAGCATCCAGGCCTTGGCGGCGCAACTGCCGCAGGTGCTGCGCCTGGGCACATCGTCCTGGGCCTATCCGGGCTGGGCCGGCCAGGTCTGGCAGCGTGCCTACCCGGCCAGCGCCCTGTCCAGGCAGGGCCTCGGCGCCTACAGCCAGCACCCGCTGCTGCGCGCGGTGGGCATCGATCGCAGCTTCTACCAGCCCCTGCAGGCCAGCCAGTACGAGCGCTACGCGGCCCAGGTGCCGGCCGACTTCCGCTTCACGGTGAAGGCGCCGAGCCTGGTCACCGACGCCCTGCTGCGCGACGCGCAGGGCCGCGGCGGCCGCAGCAACAGCGCCTTTCTCGATCCCACCCTGGCCCTGCAGGAATTCGTGCGGCCGGCCATCGAGGGGCTCGGCGACAAGATCGGCGCGCTGGTGTTCCAGCTCAGCCCGCTCTCGCCGGCCCTGCTGGCGCGGCGCGGCGAGGTGCTGGACCGGCTGCATGCCATGCTGAGCGCCCTGCCTCGGTTGGACGGGGCGGCCAGCATCGCCGTGGAGCTGCGCGACCCGGAGCTCTTGTGCGAGGACCTGGTGGCCCTGCTGCGCGACACCGGGGTCAGGTATTGCCTGGGCCTGCACGCCAAGCTGCCGGCGCTGCAGGAACAGCTGTGGATACTGCGGCGGCTCTGGCCCGCTCCCCTCATCTGCCGCTGGAACCTGCACCGGCGCTTCGGCCCCTTCGGATACCAGGAGGCGCTGCGCCGCTATGGCGATTTCGAGGCGCTGCAGGATCCCGACCTGCCGACGCGCGCCCTGCTCGCCCATGTGATCCGCGGCACCGCCGCCGCCGGCCTGCCCTGCCAGGTCACGATCAGCAACGAGGCCGAAGGCTCGGCCCCCGCATCGGTGCTTGCGCTGGCGCAAGAAGTCCTCAATGTTGTGGACGCCGCGGCGCCAAAAGCATAGAGTGATCGGGCAGATCCCGACTTCCTTTTAGGAGCAGATCATGGCAAGCGGAAAGATTCACAGCTTCTCCGACAGCGGCCTGCATACTGCACTCTTGGCCGCGCTGATCGGCATCCTGGCGCTGATTCTGGTCGACGCCTTCTTCTTCACGCCCGAGGGTCGCACGCCGGTCATCTGGCGGCTGGATCGGGTGGTGGTGGAAGGCCAGGCCACGCCGCCCGGGCACCCGCCAGGCCGCTGAGTTGCGCGCCCTGGCTACATCTGCCGGAACAGGTGCAGATAGCTGCGGCTGACCGGCAAGACCTCGGGCCGACCCTTGAGATGCAGGTCGGCGGTCTCGTTCGGCCCGCGCGTCACATGGCTGACCGCATGCAGGTTCACCACCACCGAGCGGTGCACCTGCACAAAGCACTGCGGGTCCAGCTGCTCCACCAGTTCGCGTATCGGCGTGCGTATCAGCGCCTCGCCCTCGTGCCAGACCACCAGGGTGTATTTCTCGTCCGAACGCATGAAGACGATCTGGTCCACCGGGATCAGCTTGAGCGTCGACCCCACGGAGGCGCGTATCCATTGCAGATGGCCCGCCGCTGAGCCAGTTGTCGAGGCCGCCGCGCCGGCGCCGCCCTCGGGCTGCATCAGCTTGCGCGCCAGGGTTTCGATCGCGGCCTGCAGATCGAGTTGTGGCTGCGGCGTGCCCGCCGCCTGCGCCCGCAAACGCTCCTGCAGGCGCTGCACCGTGTCGGCCAGGCGCAGCTCGTCCACCGGCTTCACCAGATAGTCGAGCGCGCCCTGCTCGAAAGCCTGCACCGCATACTGCTCGTAGGCGGTGACGAACACGATCTGCGCGCGGCGCGCGATCTGGCGTGCCGCCTCCACGCCGTTCATGCCGGGCATGTGGACGTCGAGGAACACGATGTCGGGCTCATGCTGCTCGAACAGCTCCACCGCCTCGCGGCCGTTGCGCGCCTGGGCCAGCACGCGCAGCTCGGGCCAGGCCGTGGCCAGGGCGCGCTGCAGGCTTTCGCGCAGCAGGGGCTCGTCGTCGGCGATCAGGGCAGTGGGGGAGGTGCTTGCGGTCATGGCGTGAAGCGGATCTCGGCGCGCAGGCCGTGGGGCTGATTCTCCTGCAGGTCGAGGGCGGCGCCCTCGCCATAGACCACCTGCAGGCGCTCGCGCAGATTGCGCAGGCCGGTGCCCGAGCCCATCTGCTGCACCAGGCCCACCCCGGTGTCGGAGACCCACAAACGCACCTGCCCGTCCTCGAGCAAGCCGCCCAGTTCGATGCGCCCACCCTCCTCGCTGGGGTCGATGCCATGGCGCACCGCGTTCTCCACCAGGGTCAGCAAGGCCATGGGCGGAAAGCGCAGGCGTAGCAGCTCGGGGGGCACCGCGATCTCGTAGACCAGGCGATCCGGCATGCGCAGATGCATCAGCTCCAGATAGGCCTTCACCAGACCCAGTTCGTCGGCCAGGCAGGCGGTCTCGTCCTGCAGCCTCGGCATGGCGGCGCGCAGATAGGCGATCAGGCTGCGCAGCACCGGCGCGGCCTGCGGCGAGCCCGCTTCCACCAGGGCGCGCACATTCGCCAGGGTGTTGAAGAGAAAGTGCGGCTCCACCTGGGCCTGCAACAGGCGCAGGCGGGCGTCGAGCGCGCGCCGCTCCAGCTCGCTGCGCTCCAGCTCGAAGCTGAGCGCCTGGTTGCGCGCCTCGGCGTCGCGCTGCCGGTACAGCGCGCCCATCGCCAGCAGCGGCCCCACCAGCAGGCCCGAGCCGGCGATCCACAGAAAGCCCATCACCCGCCCCTCGCTGCGGATCAGCGAGGCGAAGTCGCCGCCCACTGCCACCAGGTAGACCAGCAGGGTGGCCACCGGCACCGCCAGCGCCACCACCAGCACCTGGAACAGCCAGCGCGCCCACCAGCGCGGCAGGCGCCGCGGCCACTGGCCCGCGGCGGCAAAGGCCAGCAGCGCCCACAGGCCGACGAACATGGTGCGGCCCAGCAGCACCGGGAAGGGAATGATGAAGATCGGGCCCAGCATCACCGCCGCCAAGCCCGCCAGGCCCAGGGCCAGCGCCAGCCGCAGCGGCGTCAGATAGGCAACGAAGCCCTGCCAGGGGCTGGGTGCGGCGGGCGATGATGCCGCAGGGGTCGGTGAGGTCTGAGGGCTGGCGGTCGACATGGGGCGCACGATAGCGGCCTTGCGCGCCCCCACCAAGCGTCGGCGGCTGCCGGCGCGACGAACGACCGAAATCGGGCCCCGGGTGGCGGGGCCACCGCCTCAGGACATGGCCGCGCGGCCACACATCACCGCATCGCGCCCGGCATTGAGCGCAAAGCGCAAGGCCTCCGCAGGTGATGACCAGGCAAAGCCGCCCGCCAGGCTCTCATCGCGATAGGTCTCGCGGCGCGGCTGGCCGACCGGCATGCGCACCACCACCACGGCAGCCACATAGCCGTACTGGCGTGGCCGCTCCAGCGCCCCCGCATAGATCCTGAAATCCCCTGTGTCTACTTCTTGGAAATGCATGACCGACTCCTGTGCGATCAAAGCCTCGCTGACCGCAGCGCGACTGTGAACCGATGCGCGGCGGCGCGCACCTCCCACTGAGGGGGGATGCAGATGTAAGCGGCCGGCCCCGGCGCGGCTATGCCAAAGCCGGATAGCTGCGCCGAAAACTCCCATAGATCGGCGTTGGCAGCGCGCCCTAAGCTTGCCGCCAATCTGGCATTCCAGCCATATATCTAACCAAAGCCCATGCAATCCAGCCGCCCCCACGCGCTGCGCCGGTGGACCGTCCAGCTCTGCCTGTTGATGCTGCTGCCGCTGTCGCTGCAGGCGGCGCCGCCCGCCGCGATCAAGGTCTTGCGCCTGCCGCTGGAGCAGGCCGAGACCAGCTTCGATCCGGTGCGCGCCGACGACGTCTACTCGCTACGCGTGCTCAGCCATGTGCTGGAGGCGCTCTACCACTACGACTATCTGGCGCGCCCCGCCAAGCTGGTGCCGCTGACGGCCGCCGCCCTGCCCGAGGTGGCCGAGGACTACAAGCGCTGGACCATCCGCCTGCGGCCCGGCATCTTCTTCGCCGACGACCCGGCGTTCGGCGGCAAGCCGCGCGAGCTGGTGGCGGCCGACTATGTCTACAGCTTCAAGCGCTATGCCGACCCGGCGCTCAGCAGCCCGCGCTTTGCCGAATGGCTGGAGGCCGGCATCGTGGGGCTGCAGGGCTTGCGCGAAGAGGCGCTGCGCAGCGGCAAGCCGATGGATTACGGGCGCGAAATCGCCGGCCTGCGCGCGCTGGACCGCTACACGCTGCAGATCCGCCTGGCCGAACCGCGCCCGCGCTTCGCCCAATGGCTGGCGGGCAATGACAAGGCCGGGGCACTGGCGGCCGAGGTGGTGCAAGCCTATGGCGCGCAGATCGGCGAGCATCCGGTCGGCACCGGCCCCTTCCGCCTGGCCGAGTGGCGGCGCAGCTCGCGCCTGGTGCTGGAGCGCAACCCCGGCTACCGCGAGCGCTATTACGACGCCGAGCCCGCCCCCGACGATGCCGAGGGTCAGGCCTTGCTGGCCCGCTTCAAGGGCCGGCGCCTGCCCATGGTTGACCGTGTCGAACTGTCGGTGATCGTGCAGAACCAGCCGCGCTGGCTGGCCTTTCTGAACGGCGAGCTGGACCTGATCGAGGTGCCGGGCGACTTCATGCCCAAGGCGGTGCCATTGGGCCGGCTGGCCCCGCACCTGCGCCAGCGCGGCATCCGGCTCTACCGCAGCCAGAAGGCCGACGTCACCTATATGTACTTCAATATGCGCAGCCCGGCGCTGGGCGGCAACGCGCCCGACAAGGTGGCGCTGCGGCGCGCCATCGGCCTGGGGCTGGACGTGGCGCGCGAGATCCGGCTCACCCGCGGTGGCCAGGCCATCCTGGCGCAGTCGGGCGTGGTGCCCTTCACCAGCGGCTACGACGAGCGCTTCCGCTCCGAGAGCGGCGAGCACGACCCCGCCAAGGCGCGCGCCCTGCTGGACACCTACGGCTACCGCGATCGCGACGGCGACGGCTGGCGCGAGCAGCCCGATGGCAGCCCGCTGGTGCTGGAGATCGCCACCCAGCCCGACGACTTCTCGCGCGCCCAGGACGAGCTGCGCAAGAAGGACCTCGACGCGCTGGGCCTGCGCACGCGCTTCGTCACCGCGCAATGGCCCGAGCAGCTGAAGGCGGCACGCGCCGGGCGGCTGATGATCTGGCAGCTCAGCGAGACCGCCGTCAACCCCGACGGCCAGGACCTGGGCATGCGCAAGCTCTACGGCCCCGAGGCCGGCAGCACCAACCTGAGCTATTTCCGGCTGCCCGCCTTCGACGCCCTCTACGAGCGCGTCACGCGCCTGCCCGACGGCCCCGAGCGCGAGGCCGCCCTGCACGAGGCCAAGCGCCTGCAGGTGGCCTATATGCCGCTGAAGTACATGACGCACCGCATCGGCAACGAGCTGACCCAGCCGCGCCTGCAGGGCTACCGGCGCGGCCTGTTCTCGCAGGAGCTTTGGCACTACGTCGACCTCGCCCCCTGAACGCTTTCCCCTTAGACCATAAAACCAATGGAGACCCGATGAAATCGAAGACCTTGCACCCGCTGGTCGGTGCCCTCATGCTCGCCGGCCTGGCCCACAACCCGGCCAGCGCCCAGACCGCGCCCGCCCCCGACAAGCTGACCCGCGTCGAGGTAATCGGCAGCCACGTCAAGCGCCTCAACATCGCCGATGAGGGCCCGGCCGCGGTGCAGATCATCTCGCGCGAGGAGATCGCGTCCAGCGGCATGGCCACGGTGCGCGAGCTGCTGGAGCTCTCGGCCGCGGTGACCGGCGAACTCTCGGACATCGGCGGCGGCGGCTCCTTTGCCAATGGCGCCACCGGGGCCTCGCTGCACAACCTGGGCAAGCAATCGACCCTGGTGCTGCTGAACTCGCGCCGCCTCTCGATCTATCCGCTGGCCGACTACAACCAGACCTTTGCCAATATCGACGCGCTACCGCTGGAGGCGGTGGAGCGCGTCGAGATCCTGAAGAGCGGCGGCTCCTCGCTGTACGGTTCCGACGCGGTGGCCGGTGTGATCAACATCGTCACGCGCAACAACTACCAGGGCCTGAGCGCCAAGCTCACCCACGAGAGCTCGCTGCTGAGCCAGCGCTTCGGCAACCGCGCCGGCTCGATCGCGGGCGGCATCGGCGACTACGCCAAGGACGGCTTCAATGTGCTGGCCAATATCGACGTCTACCACCGCGACGGCAATTTCTCCTGGCGCGATGTGCTTGACGATGCCAACCCCGCGATGAAGGCCTACTCGGGCAGCTTCGGCAGTCTCTCCAGCTACAGCTATCCGGGCAATGTGATCGGCGCCGGCCCGATCGCCGGCTGCAACACCTTCAATGCCAGCAAGTCGCTGTGCATGTATGACCGCTACGAACGCTTCGCGGTGCAACCCTCGGCCGATCGCGTCAGCGCCCTGGTATCGGGCAAGCTCAACATCTCCGAGCATCTGCAAGGCTTTGCCGAGGGCATCTACTCCAACACCAAGACCGCCTACTGGGGCCCGCATGGCGCTTACGGCTGGGCACTCGGCGCCTCGGTCTGGGCCGACCCCTCGACCAAGCAGGTGCGCACCTTCTATCCGCGCGGCCTGCCCGCCGAACATCCGCTCAACCCGCTGGGCGAGGAGGCCGAGCTGCGCTACCGCTTCGTCGACGACGGCAATGGCAACCATCTCTCCACCGACCAGTACCGCGTGCTGGCCGGCCTGAAGGGCGACTGGCAGGGCTGGGACTGGGAGGCCGCCGCCGGCGTGATGGGCGGCAAGACGCGCCAGCGCACGCGCGGCTCCTTCAGCGACAGCGGCTTCAAGGCCCTGATCGGCGATTACAACAAGGACAGCTTGGACGCCGACTTCTTCAACAAGCCGGGCGGCTACAGGATCGGCCAGGTCAACAGCGAGGCGGTGCTGGCCCGGCTGTTCCCCGAATACGGCTACCACGCCAGCACGCGCCAGACCTTTGTGGACGGCAAGCTCAGCGGCGAACTCGGCCGGCTGCCGGCCGGCCCCATCGGCGTGGCGGCGGGCTTCGAGCTGCGCCATGAGTCGATGGCCATCCTGCCCACCGAGAACCTCGCCAAGGGCGACATCGTCGGCTGGGGCAGCGTGCGCACCGATGCCGCGCGCAGCTTCGGCGCCGTCTACACCGAGGCCAATTTGCCCTTGGCCAAGAGCCTGGAGCTGCAGGCCGCGGGCCGGGTCGACAAGTTCCACGGCTTCGGCGCGCATTTCTCGCCCAAGCTGGCGCTGCGCTTCCAGCCCATGCCGGAACTGCTGCTGCGCGCCTCGCTGGAGAACGGTTTCCGCGCACCCAATCTCGCCGAGAGCTCACCCTCCACCAAATCGGTGTTCGCCAACGGCCTCAGCGACCCCAAGCGCTGCGACGCCGCCAACCGCCTGACGAACGACCTGCGCGCCCAGGCCGCCGCCCTGCCCGACAGCGATCCCAACAAGACCCTGCTGCAGGCGCGCGCCGACGGCATCGTCGGCAGCGAGTGCAATTTCGGCGCCGCCAGCCTGGTGCAGTACAACCCCAACCTCAAGCCCGAGACCTCGCGCATCATCACACTGGGCCTGGTGCTGCAGCCGATCAAGCAGATCAGCACCTCGGTGGACTACTACAAGGTGGAACGCAAGAACGAGATCCAGACCATCAATGCGCAGGACCTGCTCAGCGCCGAGGCCCAGCAGCCCGCCGGCACGCTGGTGCGCGCGCCCGACTTCAGCAACGACCCCACCTTCATCAATGCCGCCGAGGTCGCCAAGTACCAGCCCGGCGCACCCAAGGTGCTGTACCTGAACGACCATTTCCGCAACCTCGGCAAGACGCGCGTGAGCGGCATCGACTGGGCCATCAAGAGCCAGTTCAACACGCCCCTGGGTGCGGCCGGCGCCGAGCTGGACTCCAGCTACCTGATCGAGTACCGCAGCTTCAGCACTGCCGAGAATCGCTGGGGCGACAACCTCGCCGGCCGCTACGGCTTCCCGCATTGGTGGGCACGCCTGTCGGGTCACCAGCAATGGGGCGACTGGAAGCATGGCCTGAGCATGATCTGGCAGCAGCCGACCCCGCTCACGGGCGACTACTACGACCAGAGCTGGAACACCCAGGACTGCGTGGACAACAAGGGCCTGACGGCCGAGCAGTGCCGCGTCGCCAGCTACATCCGCTGGGACTACAACCTGCGGTTCACGCCGATCAAGTCGCTCACGCTGACGGCCAATGTGCGCAACCTCTTCAACCGCCGGCCGCCGATGGACTACCGCGCCTTCGGCCAGGGCGGCATCATCCCCGCCAACCGCGAGGACGTGATGGGTCGCATGTTGCGCATCAGCGCCGAGTACAAGTTCTTCTAAGCTAGCCACCTCGACCCAAGGCCGGCCCGGTCTGCGCAAGCAGGCCGGGCTTGCTACCGACCCGCCATGCACAAACTCCTTCCCACTGCCCTGCTCGGTGCCAGCCTGCTGCTGAGCGCGCATGCCCAGATCCCGGACTTCCAGCCGCGCTGGCGGCTCGAGGCCGGGCAGATCAGCTGGACGGTGCGCGACGCGCACCGCGACCAGCTCGAGATGAGCGGCCGCCAGGTCTCGGCGGTGATCGACTATGGCAGCGACGCCCAGGGCCGGCTCGCGCTCAAGCGCACCGTGGTCTGGCCGATGCTGCGCACCCTGCCCGACGACACCCATGCCAGCCTGATGCGCAGCTACGAGCTGGCCATCACGCCCGAGCTGCTGATCGACGGCCGGGCGGCAGCGCCCGAGACGCTGCAGCAGGTGCGCTTCGACGGCATGCTGACGCTGGAATCCGCGCTCGGGCAAGACCTGACCCTGGTGCGCCGGCTCAGCCCCTCGCCCGACGAGCCGGCGCTGGTCGAGCGCCTGGAGCTCGTCAACCGCGGCACGCGCAGCGTGCGCTACCAGTTCAAGCCGCTGCTGCGCAGCGAGGCCACCGCGGCCGAGGCCGGCACCCACGGGGCCTACCGCATCCAGGTCAGCGCCGCGGGCCGCGAGGGCGAACTGGCACCGCAGCAGCGCGTTGCGGTGGACCTGGTGTTCATGGCCCGGCTGGCCAACGAGATGGTGCATGTGGACACCGACGAGGCCTTCGAGCGCCGCGCCGCCAAGCTGGCGCAATGGCGCGGCCAGCTGGTGCTGGAGACGCCCGAGCCGGTGCTCAACACCATGTTCGACTTTGCCAAGATCCGCGCCGCCGAGAGCATCTTCGCCACCCGCGGCGGCCTCATGCACGGCCCCGGCGGCACGCGCTACTACGCCGCCATCTGGGCCAACGACCAGGCCGAGTACGTGAACCCCTTCTTCCCCTATCTGGGCGACCAGGCCGGGGTCGAATCGGCGTTCAACAGCTTCCGCTGGTTCGCCAGCTATATGAACGCGCAGTACAAGCCCATCCCCTCGTCCATCGTGGCCGAGGGGCGCAGCTTCTGGAATGGCGCCGGCGACCGTGGCGACTGCGCCATGATTGCCTACGGCGCCAGCCATTTCGCGCTCGCGCAGGGCGACCGCGACGGCGCGCAGCGCCTGCAGCCGCTGATAGCCTGGTGCCTGGAATACAACCGCCGCCAGCGCGACGCCACCGGCATCATCCGCTCCGACAGCGACGAGCTGGAGGGCCGCTTCCCGGCCGGCAAGGCCAATCTCAGCACCAATGTGCTGGCCTATGCCGCCCTGCTGGGCGCGGCACGCCTGGCCGAGGATCTGGATCCTGCCGGAGCACCGGCGCTGCGCGCCGAGGCCGCGGCGCTGCGCCAGGCCATCGACCGGCACTTCGCCGCGCGCGTGGGCGGCTTCGACACCTACCGCTATTACGAGGGCAATGACAAGCTGCGCGCCTGGATCGCCCTGCCGCTGAGCTTTGGCATCCACGAGCGCCAGGCGGGCACCGTCGAGGCCCTGCTCTCGCCCCAGCTCTGGTCGGCCAACGGCGTGCTCACCGAGGCCGGCGACAGCACCTTCTGGGACCGCTCCACCCTCTATGCCTTCCGCGGCCTGATGCGCAGCGGCGAGCTGGAGCGCGTGCTGCCTTATTTCCGCTACTACTCGCAGCGCCGCCTGCTGGGCGAGCATGTGCCCTATGCGGTGGAGGCCTGGCCCGAGGGCCAGCAGCGCCATCTGTCGGCCGAGAGCGGCCTGTACGCACGCGTGGTGATGGAGGGGCTGTTCGGCATCGAGCCGCTGGGCCTGCGCCGCTTCGCGCTCGCGCCACGCCTGCCGCAGGCCTGGCCCCGCATGGCGCTGCGCCAGATCCGCGCCTTTGGCAGCCAGGGCCTGGACATCAGCACCGAGCGCAAGGGGAGCCAGCAGCAGGTGCGCGTCAGCGCACAGGGCAAGCTGCTGCTCGACACCTTGTGGGACGGCCGGGCGCCCCTGCAAGTCACGCTACCCTGATGACCATGACGCCACAACACCCCCACGATCCGGTCGCCGCCACGCTCACCGCCGATGCCCCCAACCCCTGGGGCGCGGTGGTGCCGCCGATCGCGCAGACCTCGCTCTTCACCTTCGCCAGCTACGAGGCCATGGCGGCGCGCTTCGCGGGCGAAACCAGCGGCCCCATCTACAGCCGCGGCGACAACCCGACGGTGATGGAGTTCGAAGCCAAGCTGGCGGCACTGGAGGGCGCCGAGGCGGCGCGCGGCTTTGCCAGCGGCATGGCGGCGATCTCGGCCGCCATCCTCTCGGTCGTGAAGGCGGGCGACCGCATGCTCTGCGTGCGCCATGTCTACCCCGACGCCTATCGCTTTATGGAAAAGTTGTTGCCGCGCCTGGGCGTGCGCGTCGAGTACGTGGATGGCAGCGACCCGGCCGCGGTGGCCGCCGCCCTGCCCGGCGCCGCCCTGCTCTACCTGGAGAGCCCCAGCTCCTGGGTGATGCAGACCCAGCCGCTGCGCGAGCTCTGCGCGCTGGCGCGCCAGCATGGCGTGGTGACCATTTGCGACAACAGCTGGGCCACGCCGGTGTTCCAGCGCCCGCTGGATTGCGGCGTCGACCTGGTCGTGCACTCGGCCTCCAAATACCTCAGCGGCCACAGCGACACCGTGGCCGGCGTGGTGGCCGGCAGCAGCGCGCGCATCGCCGCGCTGAACGATCTGGTCTACCCCTATCTGGGCGCCAAGCTCGCACCGATGGAGGCCTGGCTGCTGGTGCGCGGCATGCGCACCTTGCAGCTGCGCATGCAGCACCACGCGGCGGCGGCGGCGACGCTGATCGAGCGGCTGCGGGCCCATCCGGGCGTGACCGCGGTGCTGCATCCCAGCCAGGCGCCCGCCGCCGCGGGCAATGCCAGCCTGCGCGGCTTCAGCAGCCTGTTCAGCCTGGAACTGGCGCCGCACCTCGACGTGCCGGCCTTCTGCAATGCGCTCAAGCTGTTCCGCATCGGCGTCAGCTGGGGCGGGCATGAGAGCCTCGTCTTCCCCTCGGCCATCGGCCGGGCGCAGAACGCCGGGCCGAACCCGCTGCTGGCCTTTGATGTCAGCGGCCGCCTGGTGCGGCTCTACATCGGGCTGGAGGGCGTGGACGACCTCTGGGACGATCTGCAGCAGGCGCTTGCCAGCGCCCGCCGCCCCTGAGCCTGGCCCTCGTGCCTCAAGGCGCCGCCAGGCCCTCCAGCCAGGCGGCAAATTCGCCGTCCAGGCTGCTGCCCCAGCCGCGCAGCAGGGCCTGGTAGCGCGGATAGTCGCCGGCGCGGGTGAAGGCCAGCATCTGCTCGAGCTTGTCGCGCTGGCGCTCCATCATGAAGCGCACCGCCAGATAGCCCCAGCTGTAGATGCGCGCATCGCCGCTGTTGGCCTCGTAGCCGGTGTCGAACAACTGGCTCAGCGCGAAGCTCTTGGCGGCCGCCGCCTGCAGGGCCTTGGGATGCTCGTTGCCGCGCGCGACGTACTCGGCCACGCCCTCGGTCCACCACACCAGATACGGCGTCAGCGGCGCCGGCCGCGGGCAATTCTCGGGCGGCGCATGCGAGTCATGCAGATTCGCGCAGAAGTCGCCGTAGAGGTTGTAGCGCCCATCGAGGTAGTGCACATACTCATGGCCGAGATTGCGCACCGTGCCATCGGCCCGCTGGTTGGCGACGAACTCGGCATGATTGCCCGGCTGACCGGGCAGGCCCTCCAGATACATGCCACCGTTGTTGGTGGGCATGTTGAAGTGGGCACCGGCATAGCGCACAAAGTCATCGCCCGAGCGGTAGATATTGGCGCGCAGCGAGGTGTTCAGGTCATGCGGCACCGGCTTGCCGGCGGTGTGGAAGAGCGCATGAAAGCGCGTCTCGATGGCGGCCAGCTCGCGGCAGATGGCCGCCTCCTGCTGGGCATCGAGCGCCTGCGAGCGCAGGCTCAGGCTGACGCTGCAGCGGTGGACGCGGCCCAGCACCTGCTCGACGCCCGGGCCAGCGCTGGGTGGCACCGTGGGCGTGGCGCAGGCGGCCAGCATCAGCGTCGCGCCGGCCGTGGTGAGGGCGCGCGCGAACGGGCGGCAACGGGAGGATGAAGAGGACATGGATGCGAGCGCATGGCTTTGAAACAGCGCCGCATATTACGATATATTTACTAAATACAAGCCACTTCAAGATCCATCCGAGGTGCCCGCGCTCAGGCGCTTTTCTGGGTGCGGCCGCACAGCGCGCAGGTCTGCGGCTGATCCGGTCCGACCGGACGAAACTTGCTGCAGGAGAGCAGCTTGGACGGCGGCACGCCCTTGGGGCATTTGGCTCGCTTTGGCAGTGCCGCGGGCTGCTCGGCCGCTACGCCGTTGGTGGTGGTTGGTTTGCCGCTCATGTTGAAGTCCTCGGTGTGTGCGCCGGGTGCGCGTCGGGGTATGAGCCCGCTTGTACGCGATGGCCGGGGCGCTGGCAACGCGCTGCGCAAGCGACGCCGGAAAGAAAAAGCCCCGACGCTTGCGCGACGGGGCTTTTCGTTTGGAGGAGAGGGGGGGATTCGAACCCCCGAGACGTTTCCGTCCGCCTGATTTCGAGTCTCGCGCGATATTCAATCAAATCAACCACTTAGGTTATTTTCGTTTCCGCAACTGCTCAAAAATCGCGCAGCTGCAGGCCGCATGAATCCTAGGGGTCACTTTGAGTTGCGGAAACGATTTTGGGCACTTGGTGAGCCTCCATCGCGCTGTAGTTTTGGTGCCATTCCACCTCCAGGCCGAGCTGCTCCAGCGCGCGCGCCACCATGCCGTTGATCACATAGTGTGCAGGGTTGACGGTGATGCTGAAGCCCGAGGGGTCGTAGGCCGAGTAGCTGACCACTACGTACCAGCCGTCAGCCGGCCGGCGCGCCCAGGGCGGGATGGCGCCAATGTGACGCTGGAACAGCCCGTCGATCACGTCCTCTATCCGCATGAGCTGGCATGCTACAGCCCTCCCCACTCAGTGTCCGAGGCCACCACCAGGTGCACGTTGGTGCGCCAGGGCGGGCACATGGTGATGTGCCTCACCACGCGCACTACGCGGTAGTAGAGGCCATCGATGCACACCTCGGAGCCCACGGCGGGCGCCGACTCTTCCACCACCTCGGTGAGCAGCTGGCCCACGAGGTAGTAGTAGTTGATCACCCGTCGCTCCAGTCCGGGATGGGCCAGGCGGGAATAGGCACGGTCTTGCCGGCCAGCGCATGCGTGCAGTCGCTGAGGAACTGCATCTGGCCATCGACCACGAACGAGTGGCAGACGCTCGGCAACCCGCCCGGTTGATCAGCATCTCGGCCTGGGTAGGTCACCAGTACGGATGGCATGAAGGTCGGCCGCTTGGCACTTCCATTCCAGGACCAGCCGCCGCGCGCCTCGTAGTACTCCGCTGGCGGCGTCCAGTCCGGGTCAACGGGATCTGGCGTCGGGAGTGCCTGGGATGCAATGGTGACTGGCACCTGATGGCAGCTATCGCACCCCGGGCACCACCAAGTAAGCCGACCGCCTGTGCCGTTGCGCAGAATCGCTGAGATCAGGGCCATCGCAGCACCTCCTCAGCGGCTTGCGCCGCCCGCCTGGCGCTCGTCCTTCTTGGCGCTGCTGAAGCTGGTGCCCAGCCAGTAGCCACCCACCATCGCGATCACGGCCAAAACAGCCGTCACGATCTGCACGCGCAGCTCGCCGGTGTAGTTGTCGGGGTGCACAAACAGCACATCGGTGATGAGCATCAGCGGGAAGACCATCAGCAGCGCACTGATCCAGATCGCCGGGTTGTGGTGCAGCGGCTGGCCGGATTGCACCATCGCGGCGTTGTTCTTGCGGGCGCCGTCGATGCCCCCGCCGCCGGCTTCGCTCAGCTCGTACCAGGCAGCCTCGATGGCCTGGCTGGCTGCCTGCACGGCCTGCGGGTCGCTCTTCAGGATCTCGGCGGCTTCCTGGGCGTTCTTGGCGCCCACGGCATCCTGCACGATGCCGATCACGGTCTCGGCGGCCTTGATGTTGCGCTCGGCCACCTCGGAGCCGGAGCCGAAGAGCTTGCCCAGCTTGGGGATCGCCTCGACGATCATGGGCAGCGCGAGCGATGCAAACAGGGGTAGCGGCATGGTGTCGGTCTCCTTCGGTTGAGGGTCGGTGATGGGCTGGGGTGCCGAGGCCTGCTCGGCGTACTGCCCACCCCATTGCTCATAAACGGCGCGGGCCTGCGCCATGGTCTTGACGGGCTGGCCATAGGGGCTGCCAGGCAGACTGGCCCACTCCCGTGCGCACTTGGCCACGGCCGCCTCGAAGCGGCCGGCCAATACGTCGTCAATGGCCTTGCGGCCGACGATCAAGGCCACGCAGCCGAGGTCTTGTGTCTTCGGCTCGAAGTCAGCGAAGCCCCACTGCTTGACCAGGCCATCCCAGGTGCGCGAGAGGAACTGGTAGGCGCCGGCCGCGGTGCTTGTGAGCAACTGCGTGCCGAGCTTGCGGGTGATGGCGCGGCGGGGGTGATCGGCGAAGCTCTCCAGCAGCTCGCCGCCGAACATCATGCGGTAGGCGTTGTCGTCTTGGCTGGTCTCGCCCGCACGGATCACGCGCAGGAAGGCGCGCACGTTCGGCGCGGCGAGCCAGCGCGCCAGGTCAGTAGCGTCAGCCATGGCAGCCTACTTGTGCCAGCCGGCGCCCAGCAGCGCCAGGTACACCACACCAGCGAGCGCTGCCGCGCAAAGGCCCGCTACGGTCCACTTGCCGAAGGTGGCGAACATGTCGTCAAGCCACTCCTTGACGCCCTCCTTCATCGCTCGCTTGATGGCCTCTTCGCGGGGGTCGATGTTGCCCATCGGTGCCTCTCTTGTCTTTCAGGGTGTTGCGGCCAAGGCGGCCAGTTACGTCGGAGTGGTGTTGGCCGCCGCATGCGCGGCCGCCGAGATCTGCTGCAGCAGGGCCATGGCCGCCTGGCTCTCGGCGCGCGTCATCTCGCGCCAGGCCTGGGCGCTCTCGCGGATCTGGCCCACGCGCATGGCGGGCGCAAAGTCGATCTCCACCAGATGCAGCGCCCCGAGCCGCGGCGCGGCGCGCAGATCCAGCGTCACGCCCTCGTGGCGGGCCGCGCCTTTGTGGCCATCCCACCAGAGGCGGGGGATGATGTCGGTGACGTGCGGGTGCATGGCACACCCTCCTTCCATCAGTTGCCCGGCCGCTCGGCATCGAGCACCGGATCGTCGAGGATCTGCAGCGCGCGGCCAGGCGCATCGAGCAGTCCGGCAGCCTCCAGGCTCACCACCGGAGCGCGCGTGCGGGCGGCGTCGTCGAGGTCCACGTACTCGGCCCCGTCCAGCCGCTTCTGCTGCGCCCGCAGGCCCGCCGCCACCAGGCGCGCGCCCTCGCTGGCGGCCGGGTTGTCCAGCGAGGCCAGCTCGATGCGAGCCGCCTCGGTGGCGGTGAAGCGGTCGCGGAATGCGCCCGGCGTGATGTGCCGGGGCCGAGGGCCCTGGCGGGCCACAAACACGGTGATGGCGGTCATTTGGTCCTCACGTAGGCAATGGTGTCCAGCTCGCTGGTCTGTGAGCGCTTGAGCGTGCGCAGGGTGCCCACGCGGTCGGCTGCGCCATTGGCCAGCCCTGACATGTCGTAGAGCTGGGTCGGCGGCGGAGAGCTGCCAAGCGATGCGGCCAACAGCAGCTTGCCGTTGGCCAAGCTGAGGCCTCGCGGCACCCATGCGCCGCTGGCGGGCTGCGCGAAATCGTCGAAGGCGCACGAGGCGGCCCAGGTGAGCCCGTCCGTGGAATAGAGGAAGGCTGGCGAGGCCGTGGCGCCGCCCTGCAGGCAGCGCACAAAGCGGGTGCCATCCCAAGCCAGGAAGCCGCTGTCGCTGGCTTGCACCGACGCGGCCAGGTTCATGCCCGGCAGGTCCACGATGGTGAAGGTGCTGCCATCCGTGGTGCGAAGCAGGCGGCCATCGCTCATCAGCAGCAGCGTCACGCTGGATGAGCTGGCGCACTTGGCCTGCAGGCCGTAGCCGTCATCCGTGAAGGCCACGCCGGCCGGCAGGGTGCACGCCGTCTGGGTGTAGCCGTTGGCGGACTTGTTGATAGCTCCCGTGCCAATGTGTAGGAAGGCGCTGGCGCAGGGACTCCAGTGCAGGCCAGCAATGGTGAACGACCCGCCACCGGCACCGGTGCGGTTCGTCCACGAGGTGCCGTTGGCAGAGGTTGTCAAGTTGTTCGCGCCGTTAGTGCTGCCGCCGAGCACGGCCGCCACGGCCAGCGAGCCGCTGCTGGCCAGCGCGTTGTACTCGCTGGCGATGCCCCCGCTGACATTGCTCCAACCGGTGCCGCTGAACGACTTGATGCCGCCGGCTGTGTCATCGTTGCCAGTGGCCAGCACAACGGACCCGACCTGAGCGCCTGCACGAAGGTTGGTGAGCCCTGCAAGGCTCGCCACCGTCCAGCTGGAGAGGTTGCTTGAGTACGCCGACCTGTTCCAGTTGGTGTAGGCCTGGCTGCTGCCATTCAGGTACACGTAGGTGCTCCCGACGTAGAACACCATGGCTGTGCCGTTGTATCCGCTCGGGATCGAATTGGCCGCCGGCATCGCCTTCGAGCCCAGCCCAGGGAACAGCGCCAGCAGCGGCGCGTGCTGCGCGTCATAGGTGATGAAGGTGCCGGTGCGCACCCACTGGCGCCCCAGCTGGTTCAGCACCGGCGCCGCGGAGCCGGCCACCAGGTGGCGCAGATCGCCGAGCGCGGCGCCACCGCCCGCGAATTGGTCATAGTCGCTCATCGAATGATCCTCCAGGCACCGTTGATGTATTGCAGCCAGGGGCAGGCGCCGTTGGTCGAGACGGTCATCACCTCACCTGCTGGCCTGTCCTCGATGGCCTCGGCACCCGGGTCGACGGTGAACGGGTGTTGCGAGGCGTTGTAGTCGGCGTCCTTCAGGAACACCGGGGTATTGCCGGCCGGGCTGCTGGGCAGCGTGATGACATAGCTGGCCGCATTGGTGCGCACGGCCAGCGCCTGGCCAGGCTGGGCGGTGGTGTTGGCGTTGACCGTCGTCCACTCCAGCAGCCAGGCCCAGGCGGCGGTGCTGCCGTCCGTCTTGATGAAGCGGTTGTTCTTGCCCGCCTGTCCCGGCAGTGCCGGGGAGAACACTGCGGCCACCAGCTGGCGCAGGGTGACGTAGTCGCCGTCCGAGGTGCCGTCCGCCGCGCCGCTGACCTTGTACCCATTGGCATTGAGCACCTGGCTGAGCCCGGCTCCAGCCACGATGTAGCGCAGCAGGTTGGCGGCCAGGTTGGCCTGCCCCTGCCGGGCAGCCTCCAACTCGTCGAGATAGGTGTCGATCATCTGCAGGGCGGCCTGCAGCTTCTCGGGGTAGGCCTCGTCGTCAAGCACGGGGATGTAGGGTGCAAGGTCGGCCATGGGCTCAGCCCTCCTCAAAAGTAAATTGCTTGGTCCAGCTGTCGGGGGTGGCCAGGCTGCCGTTGGGCAGCTCGGTGAACTTTCCGAGCAGCGAGTAATCGCGCTCGAGCACGGTGCCGGCCTCTGGGAAGACGCTCACGAACAGCTCGCGGCGCTTGCCGGCCTGGCGCGAGATCTCCATCAGCTGCGCGCGCTCGCCATCGCCGAGGTGCGGAAATCGCCCCTGAAGCCGACGGAACTGTGGGCCCGGGTCGCTGCGCAGGGTGCCGGCCTGGGTGCGCGAGAGCGCGGTGACTTCATCCCACTGCAAGCCGAGCCCATGCTCGACGTTGATGGCCGGGCTGAAGTAGCTGCCCAGCAGCAGGCGCTTGGCCTGCAGGTAACCGGCGGGGTTACCGGCATCGCTGAGCGTGAGGCGCCAACTGCGCACGGCCACCGCGGCGATCCACATGGCCGAGTAGGCGCGCTCCCAGCCTGTGAACACAGTGGCACCCCATGGCAGCAGCCCGTAGCGGAACTTGCCCCAGCCGATGCGGCGCAGGGCGCGCTGGGCGCCGCTGTCGAAAACCAGGGCGCCGCTTTGCGCGGCGCCGTCCCAGCACTGCAGGCGCCAGGTGGCGGCGCTGGTGAGGTTGTGGCCATGCAGCACGCAGGCGCTGATCACGCGAGGCGCCGGCCAACTGCCGTTGATGACCTTGCTGCCGGCCGCATTGGCGGTGCGCGCCACGCGGGCGCGGCCCTGCAGCTGCAGGTTGCCCACCGGCAGGGCGCTGACAAAGTCGCCACTGCTGAGCGTGGCGGCGTCGGCCTGGTTGGTGGCGATGATGCGCATGTTTGCGGCCGTCACAGGAATACCTCCAGGTCTACTCGCCCGCCGGTAACGGACTCACGCAAGCCCACCACGCGGGCCAGCACACCGCCGCCCAGGCCGTAGCGGCCGAGGTCCAGCGCCAGTACGTCGCCAAGCTCCAGCTGCTGCGCGGCCAGGTAGCCCGGCAGCTGGAATACATGGCGCAACTGGCCCCAAAGCGCGGCACGTCGGGTCGCCTCGGCGGCGGCATCGCTAGCCAGCACATAGCAGCTGGGCTCCAGGTCGCCATCCACGGCCATCAGGTGGCCGGCGATGCTGTTGGTGGCCTTGGCCACCAGGTACTCCTGCGTCAGCCGCGCACGCTGCGCCTCACCCACGCCGGCGGCGGGGCTGTAGAGCGTGGTGAAGTGCCGCTCGTAGCCGATGCGCACGCTGCGCCTGGGTAGGATGCGCCGCTGCAGGCGCGCCTGGCCATACAGCAGGTCTTCGTCCGTGAGGGTGAGCACCGGCGCGCCGGCGGGTGCCTTGAACTGCCCCAGCTTGAGTTGGCCCTGGCGATCGATGGTGTAGTAGCCACCCACGCCGGTGAGTAAGGTATCGAGCGCGCCCAGCACCGTGATGGAATCGCCGGCCACGTAGATGCCCACCGGGCCCGGCGCATCTGCGTTGAGCTGGGCCAGGGCTGCGGCGTTGATGTCAGCCAGGCCGGTGCGCTCAAGCACGATGCGCTGGGCAATGTCGGCGGTGGTGTTGACGTAGCTGCCGCCTGCCTTGCTACCCTTCACGTCCGCCGTGAGCTGGCCGGTAGGGGCGGCCCCGAGGCTGAACTCGCCAGCCGCCACATTGGCGGTATAGCCGATAGCAACGCCGTCGTTGTACACGGCATCCACCGCCTGGATAGCCCCATCATGCACGGCGTAGGTGTGCGTGGCTTCGTCGACGAGCACGGGCGGCACCTGCTTGCACTCGCCGTAGCAGACGGGGCGGCGCTTGTCCTTGGCTGGGCCGGTGCCGCCCACCAGGGTGGTGAGCAGGGGCACGTCCAGCAGGTGTTGCCGATCGCGCAGCTGCAGGGTCAGCTGGGCATTGCCGGTCGCCTGGATGTCGGCCACCGCGCCATGAAACACCTGGCGGAAGTCGGCCTTGGCCCAGTCGGGCGCACCGAGGTAGATGCGCACGGTGCGGCCATCCCAAGCGTCTTGCAGCCAGGCATCAAGCTCGCCGCCGACGTTGCTGACATCGAGGTTGCCATATGCCACCTGGCTGTAGCCGCGCAGGGCATCGGACATGCGGGTCGTGATGCTTGGCACGCCCAGCAGGATCTCGTCGTAAGCCCGGTTGGCCGGCGCATCGCTGGGCTGGCTGACGAAGCCGCGGTTGCTCAGGTAGCGCGTGACCTCTGCGCCACCGCTCCAGGGCTGGACCTCGGCCAGCACGCAGCGGGGCTGGTCGTCGGCCAGCAGCCAGGCGCGGTACTGCGCGTCGCTGATGCTCATGGTTGAGCCCTCGGTGTGGCTGCCAGCGCATCGGCAATGTCGCGCGCGTTGTTGGCGGTGGCTGTGGCCAGCGACTCAAGCCGCGACGTCACCAGGGCCAGGCCGCTGGTGATGGCCTGCTGCACGCCTAGGATGGAGCTGTTAACGGTGTTCACCGCGGTGACGGTCTGCTGCGCCGCATCCACCTGCGCGGCCTGCTGGTCCACTTGGCTCTGCAGCAGGCTCATGCCTGGCGCGCTGGCGGCCAGCGAGTCGAGACTGCCGCCGCCCATCTTTTGGATGTACTCGGCCACGTTGGCAAAGCTGCCGGCCACCTCAAGCAGGCTGGCGATCTGCTTGCGGCCCTCCTCGGTCTTCTCCGCGCGGGTCTCCATGAGGGCTCGCAGTTGCTCCTTGCTGCTGAGGTCGCCCGTGAGCCCGGCTGCATCGAGCACCTTGCGGATGTTGGCCGCCTGCATGGAGACCTGCTCGCCCTCGCTGTAGTAGCCCTGCACGTAGCTCTGGGTCTTGGCAAGCAGCTGGTCGATGCCACCCGCGAACTGCGCCAGTTGCATGGTGGCATCGCCCGAGAGACCGGCAATGCGCCCGAACACGCCGCCAAGTGGCGCAAATACATCGCCCAGCTGTTTGAGCGCGAGCTGGGTGGCGCCGATGGCCTGTACCGTCTTGAGCAGATCCTCCATCGAGGCACCTGTGCCCAGGGCGTTGAGCTGGTCTTTGGCCCAGGTAGGCAGGTCGATGGTGCCCATGGCCAGGCGCACCTGGCCGGCCAGCTCGGCGGTGTATTCGGTCAGGCCCTGCTTGGCATCGACGGCGAAGTGAGAGCTGGTGGAGCTGAGGATGGTGTCGCCAGCCCACACTCGGGTGTTGCCCTGGCTGGCGTCGTGGCCGTCGGCCGACCAGTAGCCGCCTACCTTGTAGTTGCCCTGCCCACCGAAGGCGAGGCTCAGCGCATTGAGCGCCGCGGCGCCGCCGCCGGTGAGGAGCTTGAGCGCGTCCTCGACACTTTGATCGTGGTTGCGGTAGACGCTGTCGCCCCAAGCCATATCGCCCACCACATTGGCGCCAGGCACATAGCCGCCCTTCGAGTCGCTGACGTACATGGCGCCGCGGTGCGGGGTGCCGCCGTTATCCAGCGCCTTGGCGATGGCGTAGACGGCGCCCAGCCCCAGCGCGATGGGGCCCAGCGCGCCGATGATCTGGCCCATGCCGGCCAGCATGCTGGACAGGCCCGTGGCACTGCCCATCATGGCCGCGCCGCCCTCAAGCGCCAGGCCCATGCCGCCGCCCATGGCCATAGAAAAGCCGCTGCCCAAGGCCCCGCCGAAGGCGCCCAGCCCGCCGATGGTGCCGCCCAGCAGACTGCCCAGCATCGAGCCCCCCGCACTGCCCGCCGCGGCCGTGCCCACCGAGCCCATCAGCGAGTTGCCGATGGCATTGGCGATGGGGCTCATGATCGCCTGCACGGCGAGCTTGAGAACGGTGGTCTTGAAGGTGTTCTTGATGCCTTCCCAGAGCGTCTGGAAGAAGCCCTTGCCGGACTCGAAGGCCCGGTAGAGCGAGTCGGTGAGGCCGTTGTAGATGGAGTCGGTGGTCTTCTTCCACTCCTCGGCCGATTCCTTGGCGGCCTTGAGGTGGATGCCCTGCTCCTTCAGGTCGGCCAGCTTGTTCAGGGCCTTGGCTTGCTCGCGCAGCTCATCGGTCTCGGCACCGAGCTGCTCGTGTTCCTCCAGAAAGTCGGCCGAGGCGGTGCGCGACGCCGCTGCTGCCCGGATGCGCGCGATCTCCACCAGGGCCCAGGCTTCGGCGCTCATGGTGAGCTTGAGGTTTTCCTCCTCTTGCTGGCGCACCTGGTCCTGCAGCGTGGCGGTCTGCTGGCGCATGGCGCCTACGGCCTCGTTGCGGGCCTTGGTGTAGGCCTCGGTCAGCTCCTTGTTGCGGCGGTTGAGCTCGGACTCTTTTTCCTCTGCCAGCATGTTCTGCAGCTGCTGAGCCAGCGCCTGGCGATCGGCCTCGGTGCCCTTGATCTTGCCGTCGCGCAGCGCCTCCATGACCTTGAGCGCGAGCTTTTGGCCATCGCTGAGCTTCTCGGTCTGCTGCTGCTCCAGCAGCAGCTTTGTGGTGTAGTTGTTGACCTCGCCGACCAGGGCCTTGAGCTGATCGGCCTGCTTCTTTTCCTCAGCAGCGGCGCGCTTGGCTGCCTCGGTGGCGGCCTTCTGGGCGGCCTCTGTCCTGGCCAGCTCGCTGGAAAGGTCGAGGTGCTTCTTGGCATCCTCCGCGGCAATGCCTACGCCCTTGACGCCAGCCATGGCGTCGCGGAAGGTCTGCCCGATCAGCTTTTGGTTCCAGATGGCGGCGATGTCGCTCGCGGCCGCGGCGCCGATCGTGTCGACAGCCCGGAACGCCGCCTTCATGGTGTCCATCGACTTGCTGTAGTCGCCCTCGATGAACTGGCGCACCGCCGTGCCCATGCCACCGAAGAGCTCCACCGCACCAGCGGCCACGCCCGCAATGGCCTTGCCAATCATCGGGAACAGGCTGAACAGGCCCTGGCCAATATCGACCAGGTAGGAGATGGCAGTTGCGCCGCCGCGCGCCCAGTCGGCCAGGGTGCCGTCTTTGGCCAGATCGCTGATCTTGGCGCGGATGCCGCCCGTGCCGCGCTCCATCGCCAGCATGGCCTCGGTGGTTTCGTACATGGCGGGCAGCAGGCCCATGGCCATGTCTTTCTTCCAACCGTCGCTTTCCTTGCGGATCTTGGTGAGGTTGTCGCCGTAGGCATCGGACATGGCGGCCTGCAGGCGCCGGGTCTCAACCTCCTGCGCGCTGAGCTTGCCGCTGATCTCGTCGGCGTTCTCGCCCAGGTCTTTCAGGAAGGGCAGCATCTTGGCGCCCTCCTTGCCGAACATCAGCATGGCGGCTGCGCTCTTGTCGCTGCCGTCCTCAAAGTCGCCCATGGCGCGGGCCACGGCGATCATCTGCTGCTCTGGGGCGAGCTTCTTGAAGTCGTTGAAATCCAGCCCTAACGCCTTAATGGCCAGCGCGGCGCCCTTGCCTTCTTCATCCGTGAGGGCCAGGTTCTTGGCGAGCTTGAGGCTCGCGCCGGAAATCTGCTCCAGTGAGGTCTCGGTGTAGGCTCCCAGGCTCTTGAACTGACTGAGCGCCTGGGCCGACATGCCGGTCTGGATGGCCATGTCGTGCAGGGCGCCGGTGCCCTCGATCACACCGGCCACCCAGTCCATCATGGCTTTGATGGAGAGCCCGGCACCCAAGCCCAGCAGGGCGTTCTTGGCCAGGTCGGCGTACTCCTGCATCTTCTTGGAGCCGGCCTGCACGATGGACATGCCCTCGTTCATGTCCTTGCGCAGCTGGGCCATCTCGGCCATCAGCTGGATCTCGATGGAACCGGCGATCATGATGGGCGAGGCTCCTGATGGTTGCGACGGCCGCGGCGCGCGGCGTCTTCCTGCTGGTTGACGATGCGGGCACGCATGAGGAAGCGCAGGCCCTCGTCCACAGCGCGGCGGTTCTGCTCGGGCGGGGGCGTGGCGGGCAGCCAGGGCGGCGGGCAGTCGGGCGCGCGTGCGGCGGCCAGCTGGCTGACATAGGCGCTGCTCATGCTGCGCAGCGCACGCACTTCCCAGGCCTGCAGCTCAATGCCCAGCTGGCACTGCCAGGCCTGCAGCTCGCCCCAGCTGAGCGGCACTTCGCTCATGCCCGCCCAGCTCAGCGGGCCTACCTCGAAGAGGTGCCCCACCAGGTAGGCGGCCGGGCCGGCATCGGGGAGCTGTAGGGTCATGCCCTTTTCCTGCTGCTGCTTGCCGCGGCTCACCGGCGCTGGCGCTGGCCCGCGCCGCCCGGGCTTGGGCGGCTCTTGCGGCGCAGCGGAATACCAGGCGAGCTGACGCACGTGGACGATCAGTTGCTCGACGAGGGCTTCGTAAAAACCGCCCAGTCGCCCGCGGCTTCGTGCACCTGCTTGGCAATGAAGCCGAGCGAGGAGTCGCCATAGATCGCGTTGACCAGCTCGCGGCCGGTCTTGTCGTCATAGGCGATGCCGTCAAAGCGCTCGGTGATCGAGGCGAGGTACTCGGCCGTTTCGCGCTCCTTTTCCTCGGCGCTCTGGTCGGCGCGGCCCTTGGCCTTGAGGCGATCGATGGAGCGGTTCTGACTCCGCGCCTGAGCTGCAGCAAAGTCCTTGCTGCCGGGGCCGTACAGGGTAACGGTGGCCTGGACGTTGTTCTCGTCCCGCAGGGGGATGCCCTGGCCATCCAGCAGGGGGATGGTGGCCGTGGCGTGGGCGGCGTATTTGCGAATGTCGACGGGCATGGTGGTGGGCTTTTTTTGCTGAGGTCAAAGAAAAGGCCCCGGGGTGAGCCGGGGCCTGGCGGTGTGCGCTGCCGCGCTCAGACGGGCAGGTCTTCGATGATGTCGTTGTCGATCTCGATGGTGCACTTGATGGCGGTGATGTTGTCGCCGGTGCCGACGTTCATCTTGAAGTCCATCGCCTGGGCGCTGAAGTAGTAGTCGCTGCCGTCCTGCAGCGTGAGGCGGTAGCTGTAGCTCTCGTCGGAATCGGAGGCGGCCTTGAGCAGGATCTGGCCGGCGTCGATGGGGTCGCGCCCAATTTCGAGCGGCAGCGCGCCGTCATCGAAGTTGCCCTTGCGCTTGACAACGCGGCGCGAGCCCACGGGCTTGTGCTCCACCTTGTTGTAGCTGCGGCCGAACTCGCCGTAGTTGGTGATCTCGCCGATCACGGCCCAGGTGAGCGCCGTGAAGCCCGCCTTGTTGTAGGTGGCAGGCTTGGTCGAGCTGATGGCCAGGGTGGAACCGGCCGAGGTGCGAACGTTGGACATGGTGCCCTTCCTTTCGTGGTGTAGGGGTGGGTGGTGAAACGATCAAGGGGCGCCCGGGCCGGGCTCGTGACAAACAACAATGAAGTCTTGGGCCTGTGCTGTGATGCCGGCATCGGCATCCAGCACGGGCGGGCCCTGCACATCGGTGCGGGTGCTGAGCACCGTGATGCCTTCGATGACGCCAGGCTTGTTGTCGCAGGCCTGGCGCAAGGCGTGGAGCATGGCGGCCTTCTGGACGAAGCTGCTGGCCACCACCGTGACGCGAATGCGCGAGGTGACGACCAGCACCACCTCGCCGCGGCTGACGGTGTGCCGCTCCACCCGGCTGGGCTGCTCCAGTACCAGGTGGGGCAGCGGCGCGCCCAGCGGCGCCAGCTCCACATGCTGCTGCGCGGCGGCCAGCGCGGGCAGCGCGGCACGGCCGGCCTCGATCAGGGCGGCCATCACTTGCATCGCGGCGCTCATGGCTATTCGTCGCCCTCTTCGAGGGGAGCCGGCACATCGATACCATGCTTGGTGGCGAGGCGCTTGCGGATGTACTCGCGCACGGCCTCCACAGCGGCCTGGCCCTTGGCGTCCATGGCAGGCAGCATGAAGGGGTGCGGCTTGGCGCCGGGGTGGTTGACCTTCACCCGCCCGCCCAATGCCAGCCGGCCGCGCTTGCCGTCGCTGCGCTTGCGAGCCCGGATGACGTGCGCCTTGGTACCGAACTCCACCCAGGCGGCGTAGTAGGCATCACCGCCCGGCTTCTTCTTGCCGCCCTTGACTGCACCACCCACTTCGAAGCCGCCGACGATACGGTCGCCCTTCAGCTTGGCGCTCTTGACACGGATGCTGTCTTTCAGCAGGCCCTCGCGCCCGCCGTAGACGCGGCGGTTGTGATCGCTGGGCGGGCCCGATGGCGCAAGCCGCCGCGCTTCGTCTTGCAGCACCTTGGCACCCGCGCGCAGCGCGCCGCGCATCACGTTCACAGCGAGCTTGTCCGGCAGCGATTTCAACGCCCGCTCCAGGTCGGCCAGACCTTTGACCTTGGTGCTGCTCATGGCTGTTGATGCCTCCATTCAACGCAGCTGAGCTCCAGCCACTTGCGCCGGCCGATGGGCGCGCAGCCTAGGATCTGCAGCAGGCGGCCATCGGCCAAGCGCAGGCGCATCTCGGTGCTGACGCCAGCGCGCCACCGCATGGTGATGCGGTGCGGCCTGGCGTATGTGGCCAGGCCTGGCTTGCTCTGCGGGCTCTGCGACTCTGCCGCAGTGGCGCTCTCCTCCACCTTGGCCCAGCAGGTGGCTTGGTCCACCCAGCTCTCCTGCGTGCTGCGGTAGGTGGGGTCCTGCGTGCGCACGCAGGCCTGCAGGGTGACGCGGCGATCGAGATCGCCCGCACTGAGGTACAGCTCGCGGTAGCTCATCACGCCCATAGCCGCTCCGAATCAAGGAGGTGAGCAAGCAATGGTGATGGCACGAAGTCCTTGTGCGCCAGGGCGTCGGGGTTGTTGATCCAGGCGGAGACCTGGGCCTTGATGTAGAGCTTCACGCAAGGCTCAACTTCAGCCGGGGTCAGGGGGCCTGCGGTGAGATCGATGTGCACCCGCTCACCAACAGCCTTGCGGCCCAGCGCGGGCCAGTTGGTATCCAGCGCCGGGGCGACGGCGATGCCGGCGCCCTGTTCGGCGAACTCGAAGGCCGAGGCATCCATGGCGACCCAGGCGGCGCCATCCCAGTAGCTGATCTCGCAAGCCGATGCCGCGTGCATGTGCAGGATCTCGGAGCTGGTGGGCCAGCTGGCGAACGAGAAGCGCTCGGTACGCCGCTTGTAGATCCTGCCGGTGATCTGTTCAGCCTGCTTGCGGGCAGCGCTGATGACGCCCTCGATGTACAAGTCCAGCTCGGTCTCGTCCTCGCCAAGGCGCGCCGCCGTCTTGGCCTCGGCCAGGGTCACAGGTTCCATTTGGTCCGCCGCGCTGAAGAAGCTGAACACGGCCGGGCCGTAGGCCTCTTGCGAGGCGGTGCCGCCGGCGCCGGTGATGGTGAAGGTGGTGGGCGCCGCCCCTGCGGAGGCGGCGATGGACGCGGTGTCATGCGCATCGACCAGGGCGAGCGCTGCCTGGACGGGCGCTGGAGCCACAGAGGCCACGATGGAAGCGACGTCGCCAGCGTCGGTACGGGCCAGGATCGCCATCACGGGGGCCGTGCCGACGATGACGGCCACATCGCCGGCATCCACGCGGTTGATGAAGGCGGCCGAGCCCGAGAACGCCGGCATCTGCCACACGTAGAGCCCGGTGGTGGCCACGATGTAGACGCGGGCGCGCAGGTAGTCCACCGCGGCGGTGGAGTAGATCAGCGCCGCATCGGGCGCGGCGCCCAGGTCTTGCCAGGTGTCGGTGTCGGGCCAGTACGCATAGGCCTTGGGCGTGGGGTCGGTGGTGCGAATGATCCAGCAGCCATCCTTGTGCGCTGCGGCCCAGCCGCCGGTGGACATCTTGGGCTGGCCAGGGCAGTCGGACACCTGGGTGTGCGTGCCGTTCTCATCGATCAGGATGGCGGTGGTGGGCGTGTAGGTGCCGCCGACCATCAGCACCTTGTGGTGCACCGGGTGGTAGGCCACCACGGCATGCTGGCTGCTGCCGATCGAGCTGGCCTTGAGTACCCAGGCGTCGGTGTCGGGGTTGTAGGTCTGCCACTGCTGGGCGTCACCTACCGTCCAGCCCAGGCGGTTGGCATGGGCCAGCCATGCATAGTTGCTGCCGTTGCTGCCGTTGGGGGTGACGGGCGCGGAGATCTGCGTCCACTCCTCCGTAGCGGGGTTGTACCTGGCCGTCTTCCAGTAGACGTTGCCGGAGGAGTCGGGCTCGATGGTGCCGTAGAAGTGCCCCGTCCCGGTGTATTTTGCCAACCACGGCGGCTGATCGATCTCGCGCCAGTCGCCGGTCAAGTCGCTGAACGCGATGGCCTTGTGGCGTTCGCGGAAGCCACCCATGATGATCTGGCGCGTGGCCTCGTCCCAGGTGCATTTGGGCGTGTAGTCCAGCGTCGAATACTTCTGGTAGCGGTCGCCTACCAGGACGAGGAACACATCGCCGGTGTTGTCCACCAGGATGGGTGCAAACCCACCCGGCGCCAGGCTGCCGGCCACGCCTTCGATGCGCGGGCCGTTGGGCTGGTGCTGCGTGGGCCGCGCCCAATACTGGCGGGCGTCGGCGCCATAGCCGCCGTTGCGAAAGCTCGCGTGCGGCGCCTGGGTGAGTGCGAGCGTGAAGGTCATGGCGCTGCGGTGGCTGGGATGAAGCCGAACATGGTGCGCACCACCCGCGCTTGCGGCGCGAGCGCAGCGTTGTACTCGGTGACAAGCACCGGCACATAGTCACCAGGGTTGTAGGCCGTGCCGTTGAGGTCCAGCGTTACCACACCGCCGGCATCGGTGCTCAGGTTGGAGCCCGCTGCCACGGCCGCATTCAGGGCAGCGTTGAACACCACATAACGCAGGCCGGTAGCGGATGCGTACTCGGCGCCACGTTCCTTGGTGATGCCGAACTGCAGACGGATGGCCGAGCCGATGCGGCCCACGATGGCGGCCACATCAGCCGCATCGGTGCGCGCCAGCGCCGCGAGCACCGGCGTGCGCCCCAGGATGGTGGCCAGGTCGCCCGCGTCGATACGCGCCAGGACGGCCATCACCGGCGAGGTGGCAGCAATGGCGGCAGTGTCACCCGCATCGGTGAGCGCGAGCGTGGCGGTGGGCGTGGGCAGGCTGCGCGGTGCGGCATCGCCGCCGGTGCCCACGCCGATAAAGTAGAAGCGCGTTTCCGAGCCGGCAACGCTGGAACCTTCCCAGGTTGTGAAGCCGACATATCCAGCCGCTGGCCACTCGGTGGCCGCGTTGTAGGTCAGCGTCTCGGCCTGTGTGGCCTCGTTCTGGCCCTCGTCCCAGGTTTTCACCGTGATGGTGCTGCCGGAGACCGTCATCAAGATGTGGGTCTTCTTGGTGAAGTCCTTGTAGGCCGAGGCGGCGGATGCCAGCGTGATGGGGATGGAGGTACTGGTGCTGGTGGGCGGGCGGCGAATGCGCTGGCCGTAGCCCGAGCTACCAAACCACTCCATGCCGGCGAAGTAGCCTTGCGCAGGGCCGGAGGCTTGCGGGATGAGCTGACCGCGCGCCACCGCGAAGGCGTTGTTGGAGCTGACCTTCTTGCTGACCTTGATGTAGATCTGGCAGTCGGCCACCATGCCGGGGCCGCTGGCCCCGGTCCACAGAAAGCCGGGGTGGCCAGGCGTGACGGCAGGCCGGAAACAGGCGACCCCGGTGCCGTCGTCCTTGACCAGCCAGGGGCCATCGGTGGTGTCCCAGGTCAGGGTCCAGTCTGCCGGCGTCGTGTCGACGTCAGCCAGCTGGGGTTGGTAGGCGTATTGCGTCATGGCTGTGCCCGCTTCGGCGCCTTAGGTCGCGTTGCCTTCAGTGACCGTCCAACTCGTGATGTCGATGGGCTGGCCCGCCGTGCAAGCCGGGAAGCCGGGGCAATCAAAATCGGCCACGAACGTGCTGCCGTCGCTCTTGAAGACGCGCAGGAAGGTGGGCGTGCCGGAGTTGTCGGCGCTGGCGTCGCCGGTGATGGCGCCAAATGTCAGGACGCCTGCCGAGACGGTGCCCAAGGTGGCCGCACAGGTGAGCTGGCCGATCAGCGTGTTGCCAGACAGCGCGCCGCCGCTGGCCGGGCGCGTGCCGTTGTAGGCGCGGATGATGGCGCCCGAGCCGGCCTCGGTGACCACGGCGGACATGCGGGCGTTGCGGATGGTGGCGTTGTAGACGTTTCCCATGGTGTTCCTCTCGGATGTAGGGTGGGGGTGGGCTGGTTGGCTGAGCTGCGCGCTCAGAGCTTGAAGATCTTGTTGGCGCCGTTGCTGAAGGCGAGCGTGCCGCCGGTGGAGCCGGCGGCGATGGGCAGGCCGGTGGCCGTGTCGAGGTAGTAGAAGAGGCGGCTCGTGGCCTCGTCGCCGGTGTCCACGAAGAACACCGCGGCCTCGGTGGACGGGATACCGACCAGGCCGGCGTACACCTGGTCGGCTGCATCAAAGACACCATCGGTGGTGGTGATGCTGGCCAGCGCCACCGGAGCGCCGACGCGGGCGCCTGCCGGGATGTCAGCCAGGAAGGCATGCGCAGCGCTGTAGGTGTACGCAGCCAGATCAATCAGCTGGACCTTGGCTGCGCCCGTGGCCATCAGCATGTTCAGCATGGCCTCTTTGGCCTTGGGGAAGACGGCGTTTGTCATGGTGTTCAGCGTCCTTTCTTGGGCTCATGCGCATGCGCCCACGGCAGCGTGGTGGGGCGCATAGCGGCTGGGTCCGGTCAGGCCAGCGCGTCGAGTTCCTTGCGCTTGGCAGCGATCTGCTGCTCGACGGCGGGCTTGGTGTCGTCGCTGGCGGTGGCGTGCACCTGCTCCAGCTGGGCGATTTCGAGCAGCAGGCCCTGGCGCTGGTTCTCGAGGGCCTCGGCAGCCGCCTCGATGGCGCTGCGCACGACGGGCAGGCCGGCGGCACGGGCGTGGGCCACGGCGTCTTTGTGGGGGTCCACTTCGCCCGCCTGCTGGAGCGCCTTGATGGTTTCGGGCGTGGCTTCGAGCAGGGTGCCTGCCTTCAGCTGATGCGCCGCAATGTCCACGAGGACGAGCGCGGCAATGAGTTTGGCCATGGTGGTGTTCCTTGGTGTGAGGTGTTTGATCGAGGAGGCCGCGCCGCAGTGGCGCGGCCTCGCTGGCGTCAGGTGGCCGAGTTGGCGTAGTACTTCACAGCACCGCCGGCATCGACCAGGTTGCCGCCGATGCGCTGGAAGGCCACGAAGCCGACCTGGCCGTTCAGCGTGAAGGCGCTGTCGGTCATGCGGAACAGCGTCAGGTCCATCACGCGGCGCGCGATGTACTTGCCGAAATCCCCGCACAGGATGGACTTGGCGTTGGCGGCCATGGCGGGCACGTCGTCGTTGATGGTGACCGTGCGGTTGAGCAGGCGATCGGGTGCGCCGCCAGGGTTGCCCTGCTCATAGCCAGGCACGAAGATCGGGCGCTGGTTGCCGTCCTTGATCTTGCGGACCACCTTGAGCGAGCTGTCGGCCATCATGAAGCCGAACTTGGCCGAGGCGCGGTAGGCGCGGTTGATGCTGTGCTCCAGGTCGACCAGGTCGTCGTAGGTGACGGTGGCGGTCTGGCCGGTGGTGCCGGTCTTGCCCAGCGCCGCGCCGGTGACCACGCCGCGCGGCTGGCCGCTGCCGGTGCCGATGGTGTAGTGCTTGTTGACGATGCGACCCAGGCGCACGGCCAGCAGGCCCTGGATGTAGGCCTCGATGTCCAGGAAGCTGTCCTGCAGCAGCTCCCAGGGCAGCGCGATCTTCTTGGACGAGTAGCGGTACACGTCCAGCGACACGGTGCCGAAGGTGGTATCGAGTCCGTTCGCGGGCCCGTTCTGAGCCACGATCTCGCCCTCTTCCGCGGTGGCGTCCGCCGTGGGGAACGGGATGGCCGCGCCACTGGCGGTGCGGATGACGCTGCACACCTCCAGCATGCCGCCGTAGGCCTTCATGGCCTCCTCCAGCGTGCGCACGTACTCGGTGGCGACGGTATAGCCGCCTTCCGCGTTGGTGGTGGTGCTCATGGCCGCGCGGATCTCGGGCGTCTGGCGCGCCTGCAGCTCGGTGCGCTGCTGGTCGGAGAGGCCGGCGATGCCGCCCATGAGGTAGGCGCGCAGGGCCTTGCTGTTCTCGCTGTGCTTGGAGGGGTCGCGCGTGGCATCGTCGCGGGTGCGGTTCAGCAGGCTGTCGGTCTGCTCGGCGGCGAGCTTGGCCAGGCGCGTCTCGCGGCCGATCTCTTCGTCGATGGCTTCGATCTCGGCCAGCAGGACGTCCAGCTTGGACGCCTCGGCTGCAGGCATGCGCTGATCGGCCGGGAACTGGTTGTTCAGGGTCTGGGCAGCTTGGGCCTTGGCGGTGCGGGCCTCGCGCAGTTGAGCGAGTTTGCTCATGGTGTTTCCTTTCAGGATGGGCAAGAAAAATGCCTCCCGAGGGAGGCCTGGCTTCGTTGTGCGCGAGAGCGCTAGACGATCTGGGCAAGCGCCAGGGTGCGCAGGCGCTGGGCCTGGCGGGCGCGGTGGTCTTCGGTGGCCTGGGCAGGCGGCGCAGGCGGCGGTGCCGGTGCATGCGTTTGCACCGGGCGCGCGAGGTAGGCGCTGAGGTCCCAGGCTTGGGGCGCGGCGGCGCCCTCTGCGCTGGCGGCCTTCTTGGCGGGCTCTTTGATGGCGTCGGCGAAGCCGTACTTGACAGCATCCTCGGCCTTGAACCAGGTCTCGGCCTCGACCCAGGCGACCAGCTGCGCCAGGTCTTGCCCGGTGCGGCGCTGGTATTCGGCCAGCATGCTGTCATCGCAGCTGGCGAGCAGATCGTGCATGGCCTGCATGTCGCGCTTGTTGCCGATGGCAAAGCTCCAGCTCTCGTGGATCATGAATTTGGACGAGGGCGTGATCAGCACTTCGTCACAGGCGCAGGTGATGCTGGTGGCAGCACTGGCGGCCACGCCCTCGATGTGCGCGGTGATGGTGGCCGGGTGCTCGCGAAGTGCCTGGCACATGGCCTCGGCCGCGAAGATGTCGCCGCCAGGGCAGTTGACGCGCAGGTCGATCTTGGGCGTCTTGATCGCGGCCAGCGCGGGCACGAAGTCCTGCGGGCAGATGCCGCCCCACCATTCGGCCATGACGCGATCGCCGACGATGGGATCGTAGAAGTAGAGGGTGGTGGTATCGCCACCGTCGGCCGCGGCGTGCAGGCGCTGCTCGATGGGCGTGAAGGGCCGGCGGTTGTCGGCCAGCAGCTGGAAGAGACGGTTAGTTCGCATCGGAGGCTCCGGTGGCGGGATCTTGGGGATCAGCAGGGTCGGCCGGCTCGGGCGTGCTGGTGGCGCCGGGCGGCAAGGTGGTGCGATGGAGTTCCTTGGGCGCGAGGTTCTCGGCGCGGCGGATCTCCTCGGCGTCCATGAAGGGCTCTTCTCCAGCTCGGCCCAAGGCAATGCGATAGGCCTCGAAGCGGCTCTTCATGTCGCCGCGCTGCAGGGCCGCGGTGATGTGCTCGAGGAAGTAGCGCGCGCGGGTGGGCCAGAGCTTGTGGTTGAGCTCCTGCGCGATCTGCACCAGGTGGGGCATCAGGGTGTAGCGCACGAAGTTGGCACCCTGGGCCTCCATGCCGGTGCCCCAGCTGCTGGTCTTCTCGGTGTGGCCCACGAGGTGCGGCGGCACGCCGAAGATGCGGCAGATCTCCTCAACGCTGAAGAGGCGCGTGGCGAGGATCTCGGCGTCTTTGGGGTTGATGGTGAGCTGAGCCGGCTGCAGGCCGCCGGTGAGGATGAGCGGTGCGCGCGAGCCGCGCGTGCGAGACAGCAGCGTTTCCTTGAGATTCTCGAGCTGGGTCTTGTCGAGCGTGCTGTCGGTCTTCAGTGCGTAGTCGAACACCGCACCTTCGGAGAAGAACCGGCCAGCGAAGGACTGTGCGGCCAGCGCCGTGCCGATGGCCTCGCGCGCCGCGTAGGTGATGGGACTGGGGCTGGTGAGCCCGTCGTAGCCCAGGCTGGGCAGCTGGATCATGTCGGCCTGGTCGAGCACGTAGGCGGCGCCGATCTCGGGCTGCACGCGGAAGTACTTGCGGCCCGTCGTGCTATCCCTGAAGGGATGCACGCGCAGCGGGTGGTGGGGCTTCCAGCCGATGACACGGGAGCTGACCACCGACGGTCGCAGCAGCTCGGCAAAGCCGTCGCCATGGAACAGCTTGGAGCTGATGAGGTAGGTCCAGGCATCGGCGCTGGACATGTCCTCGTTGGCGCGCTCGTTGAGCATCCAGTGGTAGTCGTGCTCGACTTGCTGGCGGTCGGCGCCCATGCGTTCGAAGATGCCCAGGGGCAGCGTGGCGATGGCACCGGCAATGCGCGACACACAGGCATAGACAGCCGAAACCCGCATGGCGCTGGCTTCGGTGACGGCCACGCCGGACGCTGACATGCCGGCACCGCCGATGGCGCTGAGCAGCTCCTGGTAGTTGAGGTTGGTGCTGACGGCGTTTTCGCCGAGCGCCTGCACGGCAGGCGGCTTAGCCGACCAGTGGCCCTGCAGGGTGATGAGTTCGCTCACGGTCAGAAGCCCAGGTTGATGATTTGAGGAACCGGAGGCTTCTCGCCCTCGCCTGCCATGGCCCGCGCCACCGCGATGATGGTGGCCACCGCCGCGTCGATCTTCTTCTCGGCGCTGGACTTGCGCGGGAAGATGTTCTCGTTACGGTCGGGCTCTACCTCGACGTTGGAGAACATCCAGACGGTGGCGGGGTTGTCGTCGTGGTGGAAACGCCCGGCGTCCACCAGCGCCTCGATGAGCTTCATAGGCTCGGAGAGGTTGCGGGTGGTCATCGGCAGATCCACCACGGTGAAGCCGTCTTGCTGCAGGGCGGGCGCGATCTCGCGCGAACCCCAAGGGTCCATGACGATCTCGACAACCAGGTGCCGCTCCGCGTCGGCCATGGCGTCTTCCTTGATCTGGTTGAGATCGATCATGTTGCCGGGCGTCTTCACGAGATCGCCGGTCTCGACCCAGCCTTGGTAGTGCTCGTTCTCCACCTTCTCGACGGCGGCTGCAGGCAGGTAGTTGCGCGTGAACAGGTAGTAGTGCGGCTCGCCATCGATCTCGCGCTTGAAGATGAGGGCCTTGCTGGCGATGTCGACCTTGCTGGCCAGGTCGAGGCCGATCCAGGCGGGCTCGCCCAAGAACTGCTCCAGCGAGAGCGAGGCGTCTCCGCAGTCCTGGAAGTTCTGCAGGTTGAGCCAGGGCGATGCAGCATTGACCCAGATGTTGAGGTGCTTGGTCTTGAAGACGGCCTGCTTGCGCGGGTTGCTGAGCGCGTCTGCCAGCTGGGCCTGCAGGAACTCGGCGTCGACGCTGACGCCGTAGTTGGGGTTGGCCTTGATGAGTGAATTGACGTCGGTCCAGTCGTCGCCCTGGTCGACGGTGTAGACGATGCCGAAGCGCCGCTCGTCAACGATGACACCTTCGAGGATCTTCTGCAGCGCCACCTGGTGCACGTAGCACGGGCCGCCGATGTTGGAGCCCGCCGTGGTGATCACCAGCAGCAGTGGCTGCGAGCGGGCGCCCATGCCGGTCTTCATGGTGTCGTACAGCTCCGAGGTCTGGTGCTCGTGGTACTCGTCCACGATGGCGCAGCTGGGCGAGGCGCCGTCGCCGGGCTTGCCAATGACGGGCTCGAACTTGCTGTTGGTCTCCACCACGGCCAGGTTGCTGACGTTCACCAGTACGCCGAAGCGAGCGCGGAACTCGCCACCGATCTTGCCGCTGGCCATCAGGCGCGCGGGCTTGAACACTTCCATGGCCTGCTTGAGGCTGGTGGCGCCGCTGTAGACCTCGGCACCGAACTCGTCGTCGAGCGCGAGCATGTAGTTGCCGATCACGGCGGCGATGGTGCTCTTGGCGTTCTTGCGGGGCACGATCAGATCGGCGACACGGAAGCGGCGCTTGCCGGTCTCCGCATGCACCCAGCCGAACAGGGTGGAGAGGAACCAGACCTGCCAGGGCTCCAGGCGGATGCGCAGGCCGCGCGCGGCCCAGTCGCCCTTGATGTGCGGCTGCAGCTCGGCGAAGTGGCAGATGCGCACGGCCGGGAAGTAGGCCTTGCCCTTGCGATCGACCAGCTCGGGGTTGAACACGTACGGGAAGCCCGGGGTGTTCTGGCGCTGCAGGTCGTTGAGCTGGCGCTGGCAGGCCAGGCGCGCCCACTTGCATGCGGGGATGCGGCCCTCCACCACGTCGGTGGCGTATTTCAGGGCCATGGCGGCGTAGTCCTTCATGGATCAGAGCGCGGCGTAGCCGCCCTTTTCTCCGCCATCGTCATCTGGGAACAGATCGCGCTGGCGCACCGAGCTGGGAGCCACGGCGCTGCGCGAGGACGGGCTCATGCCGAACTGCGCCAGGAAGTCCTTCACCTGTTGCTGGGCCTTGTTGCCGATGACCCAATGGGGCGAGTAGGTCATGTGGCCGCTCGGCGTCATGACGGTGAGCCCATCGCCGCCGAGGTACACCTCGCCCTTGGCCTCCGCGTCGGCCCGGCGCTGCGCGGCGAGCGCCTGGTCGCGCGCCATCTGCTGCTCCGCCCACACCCACCGGGCGTAGGCCTGGCAGTACAGCGCGAGCGCCGTGCGGTCGAGCTTCGAGACCAGGCCGTACCGCTCCAGCTCGGGCGTGATGCGGCTCCATTCCTTGCGGGCCTCGGGCAGCAAGTGCCGCGGGCAATTCGGGATCTCAACCTCGGGCTGGAAGCCATCGGTCAGATCCGCCACCGTCTTCTTGCTGGGGTTGCCCCGCAGCAAGTGCACGTTCGCGGGCAGGGGCTGAGGCCCACGCTTTCCCATCAGAGGGTACCCCCCCCACCGGAAACTCCCGCGCGTGAAAATTTGGTTAGAGGCTCGGTCCCGAGACCAAGGCCGCCAGACTTTTCACCCCCCCCTGCCTGGCCGGCTGCGGCCTCGGCCTGGGTCTTGGCTGCGTGGCAGGGGCGGCAGATGGTCTGCAGGTTGGCGCGGGCATCGGTGCCGCCTGCGGCCTTGCTGGTGATGTGGTCCACCGTGTTGCAGCCTGGCGTGGTGAAGCCATTGCGCAGGCAGGGCTGGCACAGGCCGGCCTCCTCGCGCAGCACCTGGCGGCGGATCTTGTCCCAGGCCGTGCCGTAGCCACGCTCATGCCGCGTGCCGCGGCGCTTGTCTGCGAAGGAGCCAGGCTTCACCTTGTGCAGGGCGCAGCGGCCCGTACCGTCGTGGACGAGCGCCCTGCATTCGATGCAAGGCTTGGGAGCAGCGGTGGGCATTGGGTGAGCAGAAGTGCAAACGCCCAGCGCGATGGCCGGGCGTTTGATGTGGCGCTAAGTGACAAAGCGCCGAGAGTGCCTGAAATGTAGCACCGAACAATAACGCGTGAAACCCCCTCGCGTACTTACCCGAACAAAATTCCTCGCAGCAGGCCGTGTGCATACGCCACGCGGGCCACCACGGTGCTGACCGAACAGTCCAGCCGCAGCGCCTGCTCGGCCAGCGGCAGCCGCATGCAGTAGTGCATCACCAACGTGTTGCCCAAGCGCTGGCTGAGCGTGGCGATGGCCCGATGCGTGGCGCGTGCGCGCGAGGGGTGCGAGGTCTTCATCGTCGGCGTCAGGCCAGGGCTGGGAGGCGACCAGTCCGGGTGCAGCACGCTCATGGTGCTGAAGCCCGATCCATCGCCCACCGTGGCCCATTGGCCCCACTCCACCAGCAGCGCCTCCATCCGATCATCCTTTCCCATCTCTCTCTCCTTTCAAGAAGAACTGTTGCGAGTGTTGTGTGAGGTGTTGCGGCTGGAAGCCGCGCCGTTACTAGCGTTGCGCTGTTGTGAGGGGGTTGCCCATGCATGAACTCGTCGAGGTGCAAACGCTGATCAGCCACCACACGCACACGCGCACACGCAAGAACCCATCGAAACCGCGCAACACACGTAACGGCGCGGGTTTGCGGCGCAACAGCCCTCGCAACAGCCGCTACAAATCAATCACTCAGGGCCCGGCTGGGGGCTCGGGCCGCTCATCACCGCCGTCATCGCTGGCCAGGCCGTGCGGGCGCATGAAGCCGCGCAGCACCTGGTCGAAGTCCTTCACCGCGCTGGCCGCCCATTCGCCCTCGCTGGCGTACTCCTCGCCTGCCACGCAGTCGCGCGGTATCCAACAGCGCACCGCCTTGCGGCAGCCACGCACGGCAGGGTCCATGCGCAGCTGCACCGTTTTGGTCTTGAGGATGGGCGGCAGCTTGCTGCCGTCGTCAGCCCGCTCGATCCGCTCGCCAGCAAAGCGCCCGGCCTGGGCCGTGAAGAGCGCCTGCGTGGGCCAGAAGCGCTCGCCCGTGGCGTCACACCAGCGACGGAAGGCCTTGTACAGCTGCTCCACGCTGCACACGCACATCGGCAGCGGCAGATAGCCCAGCAGCCACTCGTGCATGAAGCGCTCGGCCGGCTTGTAGCCAAGCTCGATCAGGTTGAGCTTCGCCGTTGTCAGCGGCGGCTTGGTGTTCTCGTTGAACTCCTGCAGATCCAGGTTCAGCAGGAAGTGCAGAAACTTGGCCGCGCCGCCGCTGTTGAGGAACTCGCGCACGCGGGCGTACAGCGTGCCGTCCTCGGCCGCGGGCGTGTACACCACCAGGTAGCGCCTGTCGTTGTCCTCCAGCGCCAGCGGCTGGCTCTCATTGCTGAGGAACACCAGGTTCGCGTGGTTGGACTCCCAGCGCGTGTCCATGTGCATCGCGCGGATCGGTATCTTTTCCTTCTGCGTGACGATCCACTTCAGCCGGTTCTTCGCGTGGTACATCTCCTGCCGGCTCACCACCTCGTCGCCCACGATCAGCATCTTGCGGCTCAGCCAGGTGTTGTACTTGTCCTCGATCTCCGTCTGGCCCACCATCACGCCGTAGGCCCCATACATATCGCGGATCACATCGAAGAACAGGTTCTTGCCCGTACCCTGCGGGCCGTGGAACACCAGCGCGGTGTCCAGCTTCGCGCCCAGCCGCTGCAACGGCAGCGCGCACCAGCGCAGCACCCAGTCGGCGATCTCCTCGGGCCCGAGGCCTGGCGCCTCGCTGGTGCTGCACAAGTGCCGCAGCAGCTCGCACATCACCGTGCAATCGCCCTCCACCGGCTCCACCGGCAGGCCCTGAAACAGGTTGATGCACGCGCTGCTCAGGTCCTGCCCCGGCTCGAACATCACCTGTTCCTCTTGCACCACCCGCCGCTCGTCGCTGTTCATCCAGCGCTTCACCGGCTCATTGCCGAAGGTGTGCCGCAGGTTGGCGATCTCGATCGGCTTCAGCAGCGCCGTGTCCCAAGCAATCTTGCTGCCGTACTGGTAGGCAAACGTCTTGTGCAAACGCGTCAGGTTGGCCGTCTCTCGCTTGGAGAGCTTGCGAACCTTCCCGCCCGCGTTCTCGTCGTCATCGGCTTCGCTGCCCCCTTTCTGGGGCGGTTCGCCGCCCCCGGAGCCACCGCCCCCTCCCCCGCCCGCGTGTGCGTCCGGCCCGTCTTCCAAAGGGGGTGGGGGGGAAGATCGGCGCCGCCCGGCCCCAGCCTCGCCCCCCCCGTCCGGCGGCTCCTCGCGCCTGGCAGTGCCCTCGGCGCGCGGCCTCGCCGGCTTGAGCGTCACGCCCACCAACGGCGCCAGCCACAGCAGTGCCTCGCGGGCCGACTTGCCGCCGTACTGCATCACCAGGTCGATCGGGCTCTTGCCCTCTTCCTCGCCGAAATCCATGATGCCCTCGGGCAGGATCTGCAGGTCTTCCTGCAGGTCGCGGCCCAGGGCCTTCGAGGTGATGCGGTAGCCCTCGCGCCAGCGCGTCGCGCCGGGCAGCAGATGCGGCACCCAGGCATCGAGGTACTGGTAGGCCGCTGCGTTCACGCGCTGGAAGTCGTTGCCGTCCTGTGGCCCCGCGCTGCTGGGCTGCGGCGCACGCACAGGCTTGGCCTGGCCATCCTGGGCTGCACGCTTCAGCGCCTGCTCGGCTTCCTTCTCGGCCTGGCGCTGGCGCTTGGCCTGGTCCACCATGCCGCGCAAGATGCCCAGCGCCTCGCCATCCATCGGCACCGGCTCGCCCGGTGTGCCGGCCCAATGGTCGCCCGTGCAAGTGAAGTACTGGTGGCCGCAATACACCTCCAGCCCGATCGCGTCTTCCTTGAAGCTCTCGCTCTGCCCGGTCAGGATGATGTGCACCCCCGTGCCGCTGACGCTGCGTTCCGCATAGCTCGGGCACATGGCCATCACGATCTGGCAGCGCTTCGAGATCTCGCCCGTCTCGCGGTCAATGGCGCCATCGATGTCCACGCCGATCAGCCCGTCGCCCGGCAGGAACGCAAAGCCGATGCCGCCCCAGCTCGGCTGCGCCTCGAACGCCGCCAGCGCATCGCCGAAGGTGGCCAGCGCCGCACGGTCCAGCGCATGGCCCTGCTCCACCTGCGGCTGGTCCTCCGTGGCCTTGCCATCCTTCGGCTTGCCGTAGGGCCAGCCACGCAGCTTGCCGCTGATGTAGAAGGGCACCTTGGCCGGCTTCTTCACACCGGGCTTGGCGATGAATTTCCAGACGAGCCACTGCGCCCGGCTCTTCATCGCCACGGGCAGCGCATGCAGGCGCTCAATCAGCGCAGCACGCTGCGCCAGCTGTTCTTGTCGTGATGGCATGGGTCAGCGGCGTGGGGAAGCGCCGTGTTGTCGTGCGTGCACCGTCTCGCGGTGGTGGTGGTCGGCGCGGCAGTGCTCGTCGCAATACACCGCCTGCGGCAGGCAGGCGCCGCCGCAGTTGCTGCACGTGCCCGGCACCGCGCGCGGGCTCTTCGCCGCTGCCGCACGCTGCTGGGCCAAGGCGGCCTGCAGGTGCTGGTGCTCGGTGTGCGTGGCCAGATCGTCGGCGCTCAGCCGCTCGGTGGCGTCGAAGGCGCCCAGGTCGATCGCGCCGCTCATGCCGCCAGCTCCAGCGGCAGCGGCAGTTGCACCGTCAGCGGTAGCGCATACACCGGCACCGGCCTGCGCACACCCGGCACGCGCCGCGGCTCCAGCAGCAGCGCACGGCGCGCGCGCACCATGTTGTCCAGCGTATGGCGCGTGGCATCCAGGCCTGTGCAGGCGGCAGCCGCCAGCTCGCGCGTGGTGGCCGGGCCGCGCTTCATCATGGCTCGGCGCAGCGCCAGGTGGATCTCTCCGGCCGGCCTCATGGCGCACCGCCTTGCGCGGGGTCGCGCGCATGCAGCAGGGCATTCATCGCGGCCAGGTGCTGCATCACCAGCTGGCCCTTGCTGATCAGCTCGGCCCATCGCTGCTGGCTCGCGCCCAGCTCGTTGTCGGTGATCTTGTTGTCGGCCAGATCCTGCACCAGCTCTTGCATCAGCTTGCCAAACTCCTCGGCCACCGCCGCCACAGCGCTGGCGCAGGGCGCCTCCAGCCCCAACAGCTCGGGCATCGGCAGCGGCGGGTAATGCCGCAGCTCGGTGGCCATGGCGTACAGCACCCGGTAGTCCCCGCTCATGGCCTGCATGTCCACGGCCGTCTGCAAGCCCAGCTTGTACTTCTTGCGGCTGTTGGGGTTGAGCTCGTCGCTCAAGCTGGGCCGGTGCAAGCGGTGACCCAGCGCCTCGGCACCGCCGGGGTATTGCGCCCCAGTCCAGTAGGCAGCGTCTAGAACATTCATACGATCCGACCTCCAGCGTTCGGATAGCCCCCGCCCTGCCTAGCGCCGAGACTGCAGGCATGGCAAGAGCGAACGACATCAAAGGAAAAGAAGAAGAAGAGAACAAGACCCCCGCCCGTTCCGCGGCGCGCCAAGGCAACTGCGCTCATCGAGGGAAAGCGGAGCCCGGTGAGTCCAACTCCGGGCAGCAACGCGCCGCGGTACAGCTGGCGGGCGGGGGAAAAAGGTGCGCGCCCTGCCGTGGTTATGCTGGGGGCTCCTACACCAACCAGCCCACGGAGGGCGCGCATGAACCAAGACCAACTCGATGTGCTGAACATCACACAAGAGGTTCTTCGCCGGCTTCTGCTGGCGATGGGAACAATGAACCCGCAAGCCATGCCGCGAGTCGCGCTCGCTCTTCGAGCAGCCTCTGCCGACGGGCGATCCTCACCGATGGCTTCTCAAATGCTTGCCGACCTCGCCGAGGGCGCCGAGATGTTTTCCGGCGAGCGGGCAAGCGGCGGGCACTGAGCACAAACAGCTTATGGCCCAGCCAGCGGCCGAACTTCTCCGTGATGAGCGGCTGCACTTCGTCACTGAGGAACAGCAATCCGTGCTCGCGTTCGGCAGCCGTGAGCGGCCTGCCAAGAATGGGGTTCATTTCAGTTGCCATGGCTGGCCTCCTGCAGATCCGGCACTGGAGGCGCGCCCTCGGGGCCGCCCGCCGTTGCTACCGAATGCAAACGTTGGGATTGCTCGGCGTTTTGACTGACAATCGCCCCGCAGTTAACCAAATGGTTTCTTCGCGGGTCCCAGATCTTTCCCCAGTCTTTGGGGCGCAGAACCGATACGGGCACCTTGCCGCACGTCTCGATTTCAATCTGCGCTGCCAAGGCAGCACTGGCGATGCGTGTGCCGTAGGCGACATTGCGTAGATGGGCAACAGTGGTGCCGACCCGAACAGCAAACGCTTCGAGCTCACCCGAGTCACCCAAGGTCTTGATGTAGGCAAGTAGCTCCATAGGTTGGGCATTAAATCATATGGTTTACAAGAAGACAACACCGGATGATTTAGAGCAGGCGGTTTACTCCGCCGCTATGAGTGATCATTTGGTGCGAGTAGAGAACTTGAAACGCATCCAGCGCGAACGCGAATGGAGCGACGCCGAGCTGGGCCGGCAATGCGGCCGACAGCCTCAGCAACTGCGTGCTTGGTGGGTCTTCCCCGAGGCAGGTGGCCGGCAGATCGGAGAAAAGCTCGCCCGATCTTTAGAGGAAAGGCTGGGCCTTCCGCGTTATTCCCTGGATGAGCGGCCCACAACTCCGCTTAAGCTGGTTGCCAGGGAGGGCAGCCAGAGCTACTTGCAGATTTCAGTCAGCGCCAAAGCGGCCGCTGCCCCACAGGATGGCACCCAGGTGCCGGTGTTGAAGTGGGAGCAGTTGAAACAAATGCTGTTGGAACCCAATCACAAGCTCGGCACTGACGTGCCCACCCTCGGCACCTTTGCCGAACACAGCGTCGCCGCCAAATTCGTCGCTATGCCCGACGACTCCATGGAACCCGTGTTCTCCGAGGGGGACCATATCCTGTTCGACCCTGCAGAGGCGCCCCATGCGGGCGACACCGTACTGGTGCGGCTTGCAACGGGTGAGCACCTGGTGCGCGTCTTTAAGCCCCGCACGGCTCACCATTGGGAGGCGTCGCCGATCAATGGCAACTACCAGTCCATCACCTCACAAGATGATGCGGCTACCGTGGTCGCCGTCATGGTCGAGCACAGGCGCTACAGGCGGCGGCGCACTTAGGTGGCGCAGTGGCCATAAGGCACACCACACTGGCGGGCGCTAGCGCCCAAGCGCGCGGGAGCCCCATCGCCAAAGCCCCCAAGCAATCAGCAAGGTGACACCTGCCGCGATCAGGCCGCCACCAATCGTGCCATGCTCGCCCGTAGCCACCGCAACGCCTGAAATCACTGCCGAGAGCACGAACAAGCAGGCCAGCACCCTAAGCACCGCGCCTGCGAACTTCTGCACCAGCCCGGGCGTGTACGGCAACTCCGCCAGTTCGCTGTGATCTGGTTGCTCCACGTCGCTGAGCTGGCCGTCTGCAACCACCTTTCGATAGTTCATCCCAGTTCCAGGCAGGCCTACCGTCGATGTTGTCCGGCCATGGCCACGGGTGACGCTCACGCCGCCTACCTTCGCCGATACGCTCACGCCCTTCTTTCCGATGTTCAGATGTAGCCCGGGAAGGATCTTGACCCGCTTGCGAAAACCGAACCCCATGTCATAGCCTCCCGCAGCTCCGCCGCCGCACTTTTCGGGCATGGTAGCCAGCGGGCGAGAGCACCACAATTAATCAAATGGTGTTGACTTTCGATAAATCATTTGGTTTACTTGCCTCCGAATCACCCGGAGGCAACGATGCACACCACCAGCCCAAGCCCCTGCGCCAACCGCATACCGCGCCTTGCCCCCTCGCAGCGCGCCCTGGTCAATCTCAACAGCGCCGCCGCTGACGACGAGCCCACAGGCCCCGTCACCGCGGCCGACCTGATCCGCACCATCCAGGCGCGCGACGCGCAGCAGTGGCAGCGCCAGCCGCTACACATCGTGTTCGCCAGCGGCGCTGTGGGTGCCCTGCCCCTGACGGCAGAGGACCGTCGCTTCTGGGCCGTGCCGATGGACCAGCCCCTGATGCCCGCCGAGTGCGGCACCGAGATCGGCGCCAATCAGCTGCCCAGCAAGCCCAAGCCCCGCATGGGCCCCGTGTTCCCGCTGGAGCGCTGGTTCATCCATCACCCCACCGCCACCACCGTGGCGGTGCTGCTGGCCATCCTGCTGCTGTGGGGCCTGGCCAGCCACAGCGATGTGCAAGCCGAGGAGCTGGTGGCCGAGGCCGTGGAGCAGCTGGCGCAAGAGGTGCAGCCGTGAGCGCGGGCAAGCACACGCCAGACGATCTGCGCGAGTTCGCCCAGCAGCATGCGCCAGCACTGGCCGAAAAGATCACCCGCCTTTGCGGCGCAGTGATCGCAAAAGGCATGCAAGGGATTCTCGAGGAAGTCTGCCGCATTCAAGCAGAGCGCGACGAGTTGCTGGACCTGCTGCAAGCGATCTGCGACCAGTCGGATGAGCGAATCCCGCTCGACGGCATTCGCCGTGCTGAGCCGGAGCAGCTTTACCAGCGCGCTAAGGCGCTGATCGCCAAGGCCGCAGGGAGCGCCTCATGATCAGCGCTGGAACTCGCGCCCGCGAGCGCTACTTCGCCAACATGCGAGCCGTCGAAGTCGGCGCCCGCCTTGCGCACCGCCAGTTCGTCTGGACGATCACCAAGCAGGTGCAGCGGGAAACGAGCGTTGACCTGACGTTGCAACGCGGCCGCCGTACAACTTTGGTCAGCGTCATGGTCTGCCATACCGGGCCCTGCCTGTCGGACGCCGGCCTGCGGGCTGTAGCCTCTGCTCCGGTTCAGCGCGAACTGGTCGGGAGCGCCTCATGAGCCCCCACCTCGCCGCCGTCGCCGAGGGCTGGCGCCAGGCCGAGCAGCGCCAGTACAGCGCCTGCAACCACTGCGACCACCACACCTGGGCCGAGCGCGAGCTGCGCTGCGGCTGCCCTGCCCTGGCCTATGCCGGCCAGGCACGCCCCGTGGCCTTGGTACGCCGGCCGCATGGCGGCTGCGGGCCCGAGGCCGTGCACATGTCCGCCCCCTGGCTCAAGCACTGAGCAAGCCACCAACCGGAGCCCGCCATGCACAGCAACTCCAGCCGGCACACGCCCACCACGGAAGACATGGAAGCAGCCTGGCGCGCCGTGGCCAGGCGCGACTGGCCGCCGCTGCACGAGCTGGCCCAGGCCGCTGCACGCTACGAACTGGTGCTAGGCACCGCGGCACGCCGCGCGCGTGGCGAGCGCCCTGCGCCCGCGCCCGTGGTGCAAACGCCTGCACTGCTCCAGCCTGCGCCCCGCAACAACCAAGTCCCCCCAGGGCGCAACCCCACGCGCCCGCCATCGCAGGCCCCGCTCCACCCGCCGATTTTCGACCGCAAGCGCGCGGCCGCGGGCGAGCGGCCTGACGACGAATAGCCCACCCACCACCACCACCGGAGCCCATCACATGGCACACCACACCCGGCGCCCCACCAAGCGCCAGCCCATCGCCCGCACCTCGCAAGAGCGCGAGTTGACTACTCCCCTTGAGATCGCTCTACATCGCGCCGCAAAGCTGATAGAGCCCGAGCGCCTTGAACTGATCGGGCCCGTCTTTGCCGCTTTCGAGGTCTTCCGCCTCGGCCTGGGCCACATCGACGCCTGGGCCCAACTGGCCGACACGATGAACATCGCCCGCGAGCTGGCCGAGCGCCAGATCGCCAGCGACCACAAGGGCACCTTCCAGGCCGCGCAAGAGGCCCTCACGGCCGTTTACGAGCGCGCCGAGGCCAAGGGCTGCTGGACGCTGCGCGGCCCCGAGATCGCCACGCTCGACCTGGCGCTCTTCGTGTTCAAGGTGCAGCTCGACAACTGCAGCCGCGGCGAGCTGCAGGAGGCGGTGACCCGCGTGGTGAACCGCATCGAGCAGGCCCGCGCCGGCAACGCGGCGCCCGGCGTGCGCGTAGTGGACCCTTGGGCTGCGGCAGCCAGCCGCCAGCAAGGCGCAGCCCTGATGGGAGCCGCAGCATGATCGTCGACGAAGCCATCACCCCCACCGCCCACACCAGCGAGCCCGCCCTGCAGCTGCCGCTCAACCTGCTACGCCCAAGCCCCACCAACCCGCGCAAGCGCTTCAACCAAGCCAAGCTGGACGAGCTGGCCGAGAGCATCAAGAAGCTGGGCGGCAACTTCCAGCCCATCCTCGCGCGGCCCAACCCCGAGCACACCGAGGGCAACGGCCAGCCGCCGTATGAGATCGTGGCCGGCGAGCGCCGCTGGCGCGCCAGCAAGCAGGCCGACATGCCCAGCGTGCTGGCCCTGGTGCGCGACATCAGCGACTTCGATGCCAAAGAGATCCAGCTGGTGGAGAACATCGACCGCGATGACCTCCACCCGCTCGAAGAAGCCGAAGGCCTCAAGGCCCTGCTGCGCGAGCCCGATGGCCTGCATGGCTACGCCACCGTCGAGGAGCTGGCCCACCGCATCGGCAAGAGCCGCCGCTGGGTGTTCGCACGCCTGGCCCTGCTGAACCTCTGCCCCTCGGCGCGCGAGGCCTTCCTGGCCGACGAGATCCAGGCCACCGTGGCTGGCCTGATCGCCCGCATGCCCGACCAGGCGCAGCAGGCCGAGGCCACCAAGCGCATCCTGCAGGGCTTTGGCGGCGAGCCCTTCTCCTTCCGCGCCGCAGCCGAGTACCTGGCCAAGGAATTCATGCTCTCGCTGGCCAAGGCGCCCTTTGACACCACTGCCACGTTCCAGGTGGCGGGCCCTTGCGCCCAATGCCCCAAGCGCAGCGGCGCCGCGCCCGACCTCTTTGACGATGTGAAGAGCGGCGACATGTGCCAGGACAGCAGCTGCTACCAGGCCAAGGTCTCCGAGGCGCACCAGGCCAAGCTCGACGATGCCCGCGCCGCTGGCCACACCATCGTGCAAGGCGTTGAGGCACACCGCCTGGTGGGCAGCTCGGCCACCGTGCTGCCTACCGGCCACCAGTGGCTGGACAAGGCCTGCCCTGCCTTCACCACCGACAAGCGCCCGCTGCGCGAGCTGTTCGGCGCCAAGCAACGCGGCGCCATCACCATCGAGCACCCGCACACCCAGGCGCTGATCTCCATCGTGCCCGATGCCGCGGTGATCAAGCTGCTCAAGGGCAAGGGCCTGCTGCGCCCGGTGGACCCGCCCAAGCCCGAGGCCCACATCAGCGATGCCGCCGCCGCCGTGCAGCCGCCTGCCGCAGCACCTGCGGCCGCAGCGGCCCCGGCTGCGCCCTACAAGCCCCGCACCGAGCAGCAGCTGGCCCGCGCCGTGGACGAGCACCTGGGCAAGACCTTCGGCCCCATGCTGTTCAAGGCCATCGCCGACCAGCTCGGCGCGGCCGAAACGCCGCCGCTCATCATCCTCAAGCTCGCCGTGCGCCAGCTGCTGCAGGACGCCACGCACGATGCCTACAAGGTCGTGTTCGACTACATGGGCTGGGAACTCTCCAGCACCTGGCCCTTCCGCCACGATGAAGAGCTGGCCAAGCACCTCGACGGCCTGGACGGCGCCCGCCTGGCCGAGCTGCTGGCTATGGCCCTGTGCGCCGAAGACCTCACCGAACCGAGCAATGACGCCGAAAACCTTATCGGCGACGAGCGGCCCGCCTACATGCTGGCCGAGGCCGTGGGCATCGATGTGCTGGCCATCGAGCGCACTGCGCGCGACGAAGCCGTTGAAGTGGTGCAGGCCGAGGAAGCCAGGCTGCTGGGCGCCAGCACCGCCACGGGCGCCTTCGTGCAGGCGCATGCCCCCAGCTCGCCGAAGACCCCGGTCAAGTACCGCAACGCCAATACCGGCGAGACCTGGAGTGGCCGCGGCCTGCAGCCCAAGTGGCTGAAGGTGGCGATCGGCGAGGGTGCGCGGCTGGAAGACTTCGAACAGACCACCGCCACGGCCTGACGGCCACCACCTCACCCGCCTTTTACAGGAGCCTTTCTCATGAATGAAACCCTCGCCTTTTCCGTATTGCCCGCCTTGCACGCTGAACTCTGCGGCGGCGCCTTCGTCGGCGTCACGACGCTCAAAGACGGCACCCACTGCGCCGCGATCCTGCTGCCTAACAAGGCACAGGAGCGCATGACCTGGAAGAAGGCCATGGCCTGGGCTGCCGAAGCCGGCGGCCAACTGCCGTCGCGCGCGGTGGCCGCGCTGCTCTATGCCAACGCCAAGCCTCTGCTGCAGCCGGGCTGGTACTGGACCGGCGATGAGCTGCACACCGACACCGGTGATAAAGACGACGCCTCGTACGCCTGGTACTGCCTCTTCAGCTACGGCTACCAGAACTTCAACCACAAGAGCGCCGAAGGTGCTGCAGTGGCCGTCCGCTTGATTCCCTTGACCGCTTGATCCTTCAATCCTTTTCCACCCTGCCGAGGAACACCATGGAAGCACTCACCGTCCAGGCCGCCGAAAACCAGCTGAAGGCGCTGGCCGACCAGTTGATCGAGAAGCTGCGCGCCCAGCACGCACCGGTCCTGCACCGCGTACCCGAAGCTGAAATCACCCTGCGCCCGGGTGAACGCTATGCCGGCCTTGTGCTGGACGCCGATGGCAAGGTCATGCACCACCTGGTCTTGATGGCCGAGCGCCCCGCCGGTGATCTGGACTGGGCAGATGCCATGGCCTGGGCCGCCAGCGTCGGCGGCACGCTGCCAAACCGGCAAGAGCATGCCCTGCTCTTCGCCAACTGCAAGCCCCACCTGAAGCCCGTGTGGCACTGGTCCTGCCAGGAATACGAAGAAAACGCCTCGGGCGCCTGGCACTGCGCCTTCTACTACGGCGACCAGGACACCACCCGCAAGAGCGCCGAAGGTGCTGCAGTGGCCGTCCGCAGAGTCAACGCCTGAGTCCTTCAATCCTTTGAACTGAGCCCCGCCACATGGCCCTGCATCACGAACTGCCCATCCACCGAACCGGGGCGAGCCTGCTCGCCCTCGCGCTGAAGGTACAGGAGCAGATGCCACGCAGCATGAAGCGCAGCCTGGGCGAGAAGATCACCCAGCACTGCGTGGACATGCTCGACCTGATGGCGCTGGCCAATGCCTCGCAGCGCGAGGTGCGGGCCGCCCACATCGAAGAGCTGCTGACCAAGCACCGCGCCATCACGGTGCTGCTGCGCGTCAGCTTCGACAGCCGCTACGTCTCGCCCAAGCTCTGGGCCGATTCGATCCAGCTGCTGGGCTCTATCGGGAAGCAGGCCGGCGGCTGGCTCAAGTCCTCGAACAGGGCGCCTGCAGCATGACGGTCAAGGCCATCATGCCCGTGCGCAAAGTGAATCTGGTCGCGCCGCTGGTTCACGAGACCACCGACATGCACATCACGGATACCGCCGCCATCGCGTGGGCCGCGTCCGGTGCAGCTTCCATCCTGATCGGCTCTGGCCTTCGGGATGGCGGCCTTCATAGCGCGACATGGCCTCGTACGCCTGGAACTGCAACTTCAACAACGGCAACCAGAACAACAACCACAAGAGCGCCGAAGGTGCTGCAGTGGCCGTCCGCAGATCCCTACCTGTTCCAACACCTTCTGCAGGCCTACCTCGATTGCCGGCGCACCAAGCGCAACAGCGCCAGCGCGCAGGCGTTCGAGGCCCGGGCCGAGCAGAACCTCTACGAGCTGCACGACGAGCTGGCCAGCGGCGCCTACCGGCCCGGCCGCTCGATCTGCTTCGTCATCACCAGGCCGCGCCCGCGCGAGGTCTGGGCCGCCGAGTTCCGCGACCGCATCGTCCACCACCTGCTCTACAACCACATCGCGCCGCGCGTCCACGCCAGCTTTGTGGCCGACAGCTGCGCCTGCATCCCAGGCCGCGGCACCCTGTACGCGGCACGCCGGCTGGAGGCGCAGGTGCGCAGCATCAGCCAGAACTGGAGCCGGCCGGCGAACTACCTGAAATGCGACCTGGCCAACTTCTTCGTCAGCATCGACAAGGCGGTGCTGATGGCGATGCTGGCTCGCAAGGTGAGCGAGCCCTGGTGGCTAGCCCTGGCCGAGACCATCCTGATGCACGACCCGCGCCAGGCCGTGGACGTGCGCGGCAGCCGCCGTGAGCTGGCGCTGGTGCCGGCGCACAAGAGCTTGTTCAACGCGCCAGACCGGCATGGCCTGCCGATCGGAAACCTCTCGTCGCAGTTCTTCGCCAACGTGCTGCTGGACGGTCTGGACCAGCACGTCAAGCACCGCATCCGCGCGCGGCACTACATCCGCTATGTCGATGACTTCGTGCTGCTGCACGAAGACCCTCAATGGCTGCGCGCCGCGCACGCCAGCATCGAGACCAAGCTGGCCGCGCTGCACCTGCAGCTGAACCCACGCAAGACCATCCAGCAGCCCATCAGCCGCGGCATCGACTTTGTTGGCCACCTGATCAGGCCCTGGCACCGCACCACGCGCGCCCGGACCGTCACGGCTGCGCTGCAGCGCGTCGCCGAGGCGCCAGCAGCCGACTTGCACCAGATCGCAAACAGCTACTTCGGCCTGTTCCGCCAGGCCACCCACAGCCACGCTCACCGAGCACAACTGGCGAACCTGCTGCGCAAGCGCGGCAAGTCCGTCTTTGCCAACCTCACCAAGATCTGAGGCCTGCTATGCCCAAGCCCACATGTGAATGCACCAGCTACTGCGGAGACGATCCCCGTGTGGCCACACGCCAGGTCACACCCTGCGAGACCAAGCAACGCGAGCGCGAAGCGCACCTGGCACAGATGCGCACCACCGAGCTGCTGGCCAAGGCCGGCCACGAGGGCAACATCGTGGCCGCGCTGGAGGATCTGCTGGCCACCAAGGCCGCGCTCGATGCTGCCTACCTGGAGCGCAACCAGGTCGTGGCTGCCCTGGCCCGCAGCTACCCGGCCGGCATCGCGCAAACGCCCATCGAGGGCTGGGCGCCCGAATGGTGGGGCTGCGTGTACATCGACCTGCCCACCGGCCAGGCCAGCTGGCACTACCACGTGCGCGAGGCGCACCTGTTCGCAGGCCTGCCGGCCTACGCGGGCAAGTGGGATGGGCATACCACGGCAGAGAAGTACGCGCGCCTGGCCAGGCTGGCCGATACCGCGATCGACAGCACGGTGTCGGCCGCGCTCATGGTGGTGGCCGAGCGGCGCCGCCAGGTATTCGTGGAGGGCTGGGATGCCGCTCATGATGATGTCTATGTGACGCTCGACCTGCCCAGGGCCGCGGCCTGCTACGCCCTGTCTGCAGGCGGTGGCAGCAAGAGCGGCAACTGCTTCTTCGAAGCCATCCGCAACTGCTGGCCATGGGCGCGCAAATGGTGGAAGCCCAGCACGCCGATGCGTGATCTGGAGAAGGCGGGCGCGCTCATCCTCGCGGAGATCGAGCGGCGCACTCGGCAAGCAGCAGCGGCGCACCAGGGGGAATGACATGCCAGACAAACAAGACGCCATCAATCGGCTTGAAGTCGGGTTCGTGAAGATGCCGACCAGTGCCAACGAAGCGCAGGCCATGGTGAACCTCGGCATCGCGTGGCTGGAAGAACATGCGCCCGAGCGGCTCAGAGCATCCCCGGCCCAACTGGTTGCACCAGGCATCACTTGGACCGAGAACGGCGACAAGACCTGTGGCTACAACAACTGGGTCGGCGAAACAGCGTTCGGTCGAATCCTCATCACCTGGAAGGGATGGAAGGAAGACGCAGATGCCAGCGTTGATGAGTTCCCCGGCGGGCTCAACGCCTACGGGCACCCAAACGAGGTCAAGGCTGCGTGCGAGGCGGAATTCCGCCGCCGCATCGGAGCACAGCAGCCTCGAATCGGCGAGTTTGTGGACATGCTGCGTCGAACTGTTGGGCCCGTGAAGGCTTGGCCTCAGTACCGCGACAATTTGTTCTTGGAGATAACGGCGCTCATTGAGTGGCACGACAAGAACTTACCAGAGCAGCAGCCAGCCTCAGCGGTGCCGGACTTCGCCCCGCTCACCCGGGACGAGGTGCGCGACCTTTCAGCGATGCAGGCCGGGGCCCCTTGGGATGAGCCTATCCTCACAGCATTGGCCGAGTGCATCGCCATTGCTGAGCAGTTGCGCGCCGAGGGCAAGCGGCCCGTGGACCCTGCGGACGTGATCGAAGCTGACCGATGCGAGTGCAACGCTCGGTCGGAGCACGAATGCGAGTTTTGCACGCATCAGCGACAGTGGGGACTGAAGCCATGAGCACCACCCTGCTCGGCCTGCCGCCGTGCGACGAGCTGCAGCTCACGCCCAGCGAGCTGGAGCGCATGACGGGCACGCCCGTGGCACGGCTCCAGATCGAGTGGCTTCAGTCGAACGGCTGGAAGTTCGCCAAGACGCGCGCCGGCGTGCCAGTGGTGGGCCGGCTCTACGCCAATCTCAAGATGGCCGGCGTTGAAATGGCTACCATCGTGGCTCCAGAAGCCTGGGAACCCAACTTCTCCGCCGTGCAATGAACCGCCCCAAGTCCACCGCCACCGGCCGCACCCTACCGCCTCGCATGCTGGCCCGCACGCGCACGCTCAAGAGCGGCGAGGTCTGGGTGGGCTACTACTACAACGGGCGCGACGACGCTGGCCAGCGCCGAGAGATCCCGCTGGGCACCGACCTGGCCGAGGCCAAGCGCAAGTGGGCCGAGCTGGAGCACCAGCCGCCGCCGGCAGAGCTCGGCACCCTCGCGGTGGCGTTCAACAAGTACGAGCTGGAGGTGATCCCCAAGAAGGCGGCCAAGACCCAGAAGCTCAACCTGGCCGAACTGGAGAACCTGCGCAAGGTGTTTGCATCCGCGCCCTTCCGGGCCGTGATGCCCAAGCACATCGCCGGCTACCGCGACAACCGCAAGACCAAACGCCGCCTGCGCAAGGATGGCACGGTGCGCGACCCCGGCGGTAAGCCGGCGCCCGTCGCCGCCAACCGCGAGCTGGCCCTGTTCAGCGACATCTGGAACATGGCCCGCGAGTGGGGCTACACCGATCGCGAGAATCCCTGCCGCGGCGTCGGCAAGAACGAGGAGACACCGCGCGACTTCTATGCCGACCCCGAGGTGTGGGCCGCCGTGCGCGACCAGGCGCCGCAAGAGCTGCAGGACGCCATGGACCTGGCCTACCTCAGCGGCCAGCGGCCGGATGATGTCTGCGGGTTCACGGTCAAGCACATCATCGACGACGCCCTGACCGCCAAGCAAGGCAAGACCGGCAAGCGCCTGCGCATCGACCTGACCGACCGCGAGACCGGCGTGCGCACCGAACTCGGCCAGCTGGTGGACCGCATCAAGGCCAGATCCGTGCGCACCCTGGCCCTGCTGGCCACGCACGATGGCAAGCCGCTCACGCGGCACATGCTGCGCACCCGCTTCGAGGACGCACGCGCCGCGGCACTGGCCCAGGCCGTCAAGGCCAAAGACGATGACCTGGCGGCCCGCATCAAGCAGTTCCAGTTCCGCGACGTGCGCCCCAAGGCGGCCAGCGAGATCGAGGACATTGGCCAGGCGCAGAAGCTCCTGGGCCACAGCAAAGAGCAGATCACCCGCACCGTTTATCGCCGCGTCGGCGAGAGAGTGAAGCCCACCAAATGAGCTATATACCTGACCACCTCGACCCAGACGACGCCGAGCGAGCTGCATGGGCTCTCCTCGACTACGCCGAGTCGCCATGCCCGAACTGCGGCCGCCTTCGTCTATGCATTTGCCCCAACGGCAAGCACCGATGCGAAAAGTGCAATTGGTGCCCTGAAGATGGTGCCTCCGCCCCCATGAACGCCTGAGTTGCGGAAATGGGTTGCGGAAATGGCGCCCAGAATGCAAAAGCCCCGCACTTGGCGGGGCTTTTTAAGTCCTTGATTCACAAGGCTTTCTTCTGGAGGAGAGGGGGGGATTCGAACCCCCGAGACGTTTCCGTCCGCCTGATTTCGAGTCAGGTACATTCAACCACTCTGCCACCTCTCCGGTATTCGGTGCTCGCGTGGTTCGGTGCGAGTCAAGCCCGCTAGTATAGCGAACTTTTTTCAGCTTGCCAGGGTTTTGCGACTCAGCCGCGCAAAATTTCTCGGCCGCCCAGATAGGGGCGCAGCACCTCAGGCACCGTGATGCTGCCATCGGCGTTCTGGTAGTTCTCCAGCACCGCCACCAGGGTTCGGCCCACTGCCAGGCCGGAACCGTTCAGGGTGTGCACCAGCTCGTTCTTGCCCTGCGCATTCTTGAAGCGCGTCAGCATGCGGCGCGACTGGAAGGCCTCGCAGTTCGAGCAGGAGCTGATCTCGCGGTAGGTGTTCTGCGCCGGCAGCCAGACCTCCAGGTCATAGGTCTTGGCGGCGGTGAAGCCCATATCGCCGCTGCACAGGCTCACCACGCGGTACGGCAGGCCCAGCTTCTGCAGGATGGCTTCGGCATGGCCCACCATCTCCTCCAGCGCCGCATAGCTCTGCTCGGGGTGGGTGATCTGCACCATCTCGACCTTGTCGAACTGATGCTGGCGGATCATGCCGCGCGTGTCGCGGCCGGCGCTGCCCGCCTCCGAGCGGAAGCAGGGGCTGTGGGCGGTCAGCTTGATGGGCAGCTGGGCGGCGTCCAGCATCTGCTCGCGCACGCTGTTGGTGAGCGAGATCTCCGAGGTGGAGATCAGGTACTGCTCGGCCTGTTCCTCATCGCCGCCGCGCAGCACCCAGAACATGTCTTCCTTGAACTTGGGCAGTTGACCGGTGCCCTCGAGCACCTCGCGGTTCACGATATAAGGCGTGTAGCACTCGGTGTAGCCATGCTCATCGGTCTGGGTGTTGAGCATGAACTGCGCCAGCGCGCGGTGCAGCTTGGCAGCCGGGCCGCGCAGGAAGGCGAAGCGCGAGCCGCTCAAGCGGGCGCCGGTGTCGAAGTCCAGGCCCAGCGGCGCGCCCAGGTCGACATGGTCCTTGACCTCGAAGTCGAAGCTGCGCGGGCTGCCCCAGCGGCGCACTTCCACATTGGCACTTTCATCGCCGCCCGCCGGCACCGACTCATGCGGCAGATTGGGCACGCCCATCAGCATGGCATTGAGCTCCTGCTGGATCGCGTCCAGGCGCTCGGCGCCGGCCTTCAGCTCCTCGCCGATGCCGCCCACCTCGGCCATCACGGCGCTGGTGTCTTCGCCCTTGCCCTTGAGCATGCCGATCTGCTTGGACAGGCTGTTGCGGCGCGCCTGCAGTTCTTCGGTACGGGTCTGCACGCCCTTGCGTTCGGTTTCCAGGGCACCGAAGCGCGCCACGTCGAGAAAGGGCTGGGGATTCTTGCGGGTGTTGAGTCGCGCGATGACCGCATCCAGGTCTTTGCGCAGCAGGCTGATGTCTAGCATGGGGATTCCTTGTTCTGTCCGAATTCTATGGGGCAAGAAAAAAAACGGCGCCACCAGCGGGCGCCGCTTGCAGCGACAACGCCCGCATCAAGATCGGGATGAATTCAGCTCGGCCATGGACTTGTCGCCCAGGCCCAGCGGCAGCGGGAACTGCACATGCTCCTCCACGCCGGGCAGGCTGCGCACCGCGGTGGCACCCAGGGCGCGCAGGCGGCTGATCACCGCCTGCACCAGCACATCGGGTGCCGACGCGCCGGCCGTCAGGCCCACGCGGCTGCGGCCGTCCAGCCATTCGGCCTTCAGGTCTTCGGCGGCGTCCACCATATAGGCGGGCGTGCCCAGCCGTTCGGCCAGTTCGCGCAGGCGGTTGCTGTTGGAACTGGTGGGGCTGCCTACCACCACCACCACGTCCACCTGCGGCGCCAGCACCTTGACGGCGTCCTGGCGGTTCTGGGTGGCGTAGCAGATGTCCTGCTTCTTGGGCTCGCGCACCAGCGGGAAATGGCGTTTCACCGCCGCCAGGATCTCGGCGGCATCGTCGACGCTCAGCGTGGTCTGCGTCACCACCGCCAGCTTGGCCGGATTGCCGACACGCACATGCGCCACGTCAGCCGCCTCTTCCACCAGGTAGATGCCTTCGCTGAGCTGGCCCATCGTGCCCTCGACCTCGGGATGCCCCTTGTGGCCGATCATGATGAACTCATAGCCCTCGCGGTGCAGCTTGGCCACCTCCACATGCACCTTGGTGACGAGCGGGCAGGTGGCGTCGAACACATGGAAGCCGCGCTCGGCCGCCTCGCGCCGCACCGCCTGGCTGACGCCATGGGCACTGAACACCAGGGTGGCGCCGGGCGGCACCTCGGCCAGGTCCTCGATGAAGATCGCGCCCTTGGCCTTGAGGTCGTTCACCACATAGGTGTTGTGCACGATCTCGTGGCGCACATAGATGGGCGCGCCGAACTTGACGATGGCGCGCTCGACGATCTCGATGGCGCGGTCCACGCCGGCGCAGAAGCCGCGCGGTTCGGCCAGCAGGACTTCCTGCGGTTGTGCAATGCTCGCCGTCATGCTCACAGCACCCCGATGACCTGCACTTCGAAGCTCACCGGCTGGCCGGCCAGCGGATGGTTGAAATCGAACAGCAACCAGTCCTCGCCCACCTCGCGCACCAGGCCGGCATAGCTGCCCTGCCCATCCGGCGTGGGGAACTGCACCACGTCGCCGACGCCGTACTGCTCGTCCGGGTCGCCCAGCTGGCGCAGCAGCTGCAACTTCACGCGCTGCAGCAGCTCCGGGTTGCGCTCGCCGAAGGCCTCGCCCGGCGCCAGCTCGAAACGCGTGTGCGTGCCCTCGGCCAGCCCGATCAGGCGCTGCTCGATGGCCGGGGCCAACTCGCCATTGCCCAGCGAGAGCGTCGCCGGCTTGTCGGCAAAGGTATTGATCAGTTCGCCGCCATCGGGGCCGGCCAAGCGGTAATGCAGGGTCAGGAAGGACCCTTGTTGAATCAGATTCACGGCGTTTCCGGGTTGTCCGGCTGCATTGGTTTGGGGGGATTTTAGGCTTGGCCGACAATGTGCTCTTCTCCAGCCCGTTCCGTCCACCTTCCCATGCCGCTCGATTCCCTGCCGCCCGACGCGCGCCCGCGCGAAAAAGCTGCTGGCCCGCGGCCCCGCCAGCCTGGCCGATGCCGAACTGCTGGCCCTGCTGCTGCGCACCGGTTTCAAGGGCGTGTCGGTGCTGCAGCTGGCGCAGCAATTGCTGGACCATTTCGGCGGCCTGGCCGGCCTCTTGCGTGCCGGCGTGACGGACCTCGCGGCCGTCAAGGGCCTGGGCCCGGCCAAGCGGGCCGAGATCGCCGCGGTGCTCGAGATCGCGCGCCGCGCCCTGCATCAGCAGCTGGAGCGCCGCACCGTCTTCGATGCGCCCGAGAGCGTCAAGCAGTTCCTGCGCCTGCAGCTCGACGGCCTGGATCACGAGGTGTTCGCCCTGCTCTTTCTCGACGCCCAGCATCGCCTCATCGCGATGGAAGAACTGTTCCGCGGCACCCTCACGCAAACCTCGGTCTATCCGCGCGAGGTCGTCAAGCAGGCGCTCGCCCATGGCGCGGCGGCGGTGATCCTGGCGCACAACCACCCCTCCGGCGTGGCCGAGCCCTCGCGCGCGGACGAGCTGCTAACCCAGGCCCTGAAGAGCGCGTTGAGCCTCGTGGATGTGCGGGTGCTGGATCATTTCGTGGTCGGCGGCGGCAACGCCGTGTCGATGGCCGAGCGAGGCCTGCTGTGAGCCCCAAACCCACCACCTTTCACAGCCTGCAGGATCTCAAGGCGCTGCAGCAGGAGTTGATGCTGCGCCGCCGCGAGGCCGAGGAGCGCGCCGAGCGCGCCGCCGCCGCGTCGCGTCTGCGCGAGCAGGAGCAGCGCCTGTTCGAGCTCAGCATCGGTGCCGTGACGCGGCTGCCCGATGCACAGCGCGTGCTGCTGCGCGCCGACCCGCCCGAACCCGAACCGCGCCAGCGCCAGCTCGACGAGCAGGCGGTGCTGCGCCAGGCGCTGTCGGACGATTTCGACGTCGACTCACTGCTGGAGACCGACGAGACCCTGTCCTTCCGCCGCGTCGAGCTGGGCCCTGAGACGGTGCGCAAGCTGCGCCGCGGCCATTGGGCCCTGCAGGGCCAGATCGACCTGCACGGCCTGCGCCGCGACCAGGCCCGCGAGGCCCTGGGCGCCTTCGTGCATGAAAGCGCACGGCGCGGCCTGCGCTGCGTGCGCGTGGTGCATGGCAAGGGCCATGGTTCGCCGGGGCGCGAGCCCATCCTGAAGAGCCGCGTGCGCCGCTGGCTGGTGCAGAAGCAGGAGGTACTGGCCTTTGTACAGGCGCGCGCCAGCGATGGCGGGGCCGGTGCGTTGATGGTGCTGCTGGGTCTGCCCTGAGCCGGCTCAGAGATTGCGCATCCAGTCGGCCGTGTTCATGAAGGAGGCGTCCAGGCGCTGGCGCAGCGCCGGGTCCAGCGCGGTTTCCAGCATGGCGCGGCGCATGCAGTCCATCCATTGATCGCGCTCGGCAATGCCGATCGCAAACGGCAGGTGGCGCGCGCGCAGGCGCGGATGGCCAAAGCGCTCGATGTAATGGTCGGGGCCGCCCAGCCAACCGCACAGAAACCAGTGCAGCTTGTCGCGCGATCCCTCCAGGCTGGTGGGATGCAGGGCGCGCAGCGGCGCGTAGGCCGGCTCCAACTCCATCAGATCGTAGAAGTGGTCCACCAGGGCGCGCACGGCGCCCTCGCCGCCAACCCAGTCGAAAGCCGTCGCCGGCGTGTTCGTCTCAGCCATGCGGTGCCTCAGGCGAGCAGCTTGCTGGCCAGCGCCTTGATCGCCTGCGCCGCATCGCTGCCGGGGTAATGCTCCAGCAGCAGCTGGCGCTTCAGCACCGCCTGGCGCACCGCCTGGTCGTTCTTCACCTCGCCCAGCAGCTCGAGCCTGAAGGTCTGGCCGGGCGTTGGGCCCACGAAGCGCTGCAGCACCTGCTGCAGCTGGCCGCAGATCAGCTTGCCCTCGCCGGGCCGGTTGGCCTGGTTCACCACCAGCCCCACCTCACGGCGCCCCTGCTGGGTGGCCAGCACCTTGATGGTGGCGTAGGCGTCGGTCAGCGAGGTCGGCTCCGGCGTGGCCACCACCAGCACATCGGTGGCCAGCGAGACGGCGAACAGCACCACGTCGGAGATGCCCGCGCCGGTATCGAGCAGCACCCAGTCGAAGCGAGGCTTCACCAGGTCGATGATGTAGAGCAGCTTGTCGCGCACCTCGGGCGTGAGGCGCGAATACTCCACCATGCCCGAACCGGCCAGCAACACATGGAAGCCCCCGGGCGCGGGCAGGATGGCCTGCTCCAGCGTGGCCTTCTCGGTGAAGACATCGTGCAGGGTGAGCTTGGGATGCAGGTTCAGCACCACGTCCAGATTGGCCAGGCCGAGGTCAGCATCCAGCACCAGCACCTTCTGGCCGCGCGCGGCCAGGGCGGCGGCCAGATTGGCCGTGACAAAGGTCTTGCCCACGCCGCCCTTGCCGCTGGTGACGGCAAGGGTGCGCGCGAGGGCCCGACCCGACTTCGATGTAGCAGCAGCAGGCGCCATGTTGGTACTCATTCGCTTTCCTGTTGCGTTACGGCAAACAACATGCCTTTTTCCTCTGCGCTGACGAGCGACTCCACCTGACTCTCCAGGCAGGCACGGTTGCGGCCCTCGGCCTTGGCGCGATACAGCTGACGATCGGCGCGCTCCATCCACAGCAGGGACGATGAACGCACCCATTGCGGGGCAAAAGCGCCACCCAGGCTGATGGTGACGCGCAGGCTCTGCGCCGGCGTGACGGGCACCTCCATCGCAGCCACCCGCTCGCGTATGCGTTCGGCCACGGTGACGCCGAAGGTGGGCTGGCAACTCGGCAAAATGATCGCGAACTCCTCCCCACCCACGCGCGCCACGGTATCCATGGGCCGCACGGTCTGGCCGATGGCATCGGCCACCGCCTTGATCACCAGATCCCCGGCGGCATGGCCATAGGTGTCGTTGACGGCCTTGAAATGATCGATATCGAGCACCAGCAGCAGCGCCGATTCACCCGAACGCGCCACCCGGTCGACCTCGCGCGACAGCGCCATCTCGAAGCTGCGGCGGTTCACCAGGCCGGTGAGCGCATCCTTGCTGGAGAGATCGCACAGCGCATCGACCACGCCTTGCAGCCATGCCGCGCTGAAGGGCTCGGCCTCGGGCAGCATCGCACCGGCCTGCTGCAGGAGCTGCAAAGCCAGGTCGAGTCGCAATTCGCTGGCGTCGACCGGACGGGGTGTTGCGCTGGGTTCCAAGGGGCTCCTGGGGAAGTGCCGGGGCAGTCTAGCAGCGGGCAATACTGCGCACCGGTGCAAAAAAACATCCAAGCACCGCCCTGTTCCGCTTTTAGCCTTGTTAGGCTGGCGCACAAACTCCAGAAACCCGAGAATCCCCGGGAGCGCATGCCTGCGCATCCAACCAGAAGAAGCGAGCCCTACATGCGCCCAGGAACGCCTCAGTCCACGGCAACCGAAGCGGTCGACCACGAGTTCAGCTTCAGCCGCGCAGACTTTGATCGCGTACGCCAACTCATCTACCAGCACGCCGGCATCAGCTTGCACGATGGCAAGCACGCCATGGTCTACAGCCGGCTCTCGCGCCGCCTGCGCGACACCGGCCACCGCAGCTTCGGCGAGTACCTGCAATGGCTGGAACAGGCCAGCGGCCCGCAGGGCGAGCAGGAGTGGCAGGAGTTCGTCAACTGCCTGACCACCAACCTGACCTCCTTCTTCCGCGAAGAGCACCATTTCCATTGCCTGGCCGACGACCTGAAGGCGGTCAACACCAAGCCGGTGCGCATCTGGTGCTGTGCCGCCTCCACCGGCGAGGAGCCCTACTCGATCGCGATGACCTGCGCGGAATCGCTGGGTTCGGGTTCCCAGGTGCAGATCGTCGCCAGCGACATCGACACCAATGTGCTCAACACCGCCCGCCGCGGCGTCTACAGCGCCGATTCGCGCGGCCTCTCGCCGGCGCGGCTGAAGAACTTCTTCATGCGCGGCACTGGCGCCAACGACGGGCGCATCCGCGTCAAGCCCGAGCTGGCGCGCTGCATCGAATTCCGCACCCTCAACCTAATGCACACCCAGTGGTCGCTGGGCGACCCCTTTCACATGGTGTTCTGCCGCAATGTGATGATTTATTTCGACGCGCCCACGCAGCGCAAGGTGCTGGAGCGCATCCACAAGGTGATGCGGCCGCACGGCCTGCTTTTCGTCGGTCACTCGGAGAACTTCACCGAGTCCAAGGACTTGTTCCGCCTGCGCGGCAAGACCATTTACGAGCGCGTCTGAGGCTGCGCTCAAGTCCACCCTGTAACCGGCCGAAAATCATCCAATGAGCACGCCCCTGCCCCCGTCCGGAGCCAGCGCCGGCAGCTACCTCGCCGGCGGCCCCGGCGCCGCCCGCGTCGCCCAACTCAAGGCGCAGACGCGCAAGCAGGGCGAAGCCTCCTTCTTCTTCTACGACGCGCATTTCAAGAACGCCGCGGTCAAGGTGCTGCCGGGCGAATATTTCGTCGACAACGAGGACCTGCTGGTGATGACCACGCTGGGCTCCTGCATCGCCGCCTGCCTGTGGGACCGCCACGCGCAGATCGGCGGCATGAACCATTTCATGCTGCCGGAGGGCACCGGCGACTCGGGCCGCTACGGCTCCTTCGCGATGGAATTGCTGATCAACGAGATGATGAAGCGCGGCGCCTCCAAGAGCCGCATGGAAGCCAAGATCTTCGGCGGCGGCGCCGTGATCTCGGGCATGAACACCATCAACGTCGGCGAACGCAACACCAACTTCGTGCTCGACTACCTCAAGACCGAGCGCATCCCGATCGTTTCCAAAGACGTCATGGACATCTATCCCCGTAAAGTCTGTTTTCTGCCGCACAGCGGCAAGGCCATGGTCAAGCGTCTGGCGCCGACCAATACCGAGGCGCTGATCCAGCAGGACCGCGCGGCGGCGCAGAAGGCCCAGCCCGTGGTGGCCAGCGGCGGCTCCATCGACCTGTTCTGAGCCGGCGCGCACGAGGAGTTTTCAACAATGGCCAAGATCAAAGTCGTGGTGGTGGATGACTCGGCGCTGGTGCGCAGCATCCTCACCGAGATCATCAACCGTCAGACCGACATGGAATGCATAGGCGCGGCCGCCGACCCCCTGGTGGCGCGCGAGATGATCCGCAACCTCAACCCGGACGTGATCACGCTGGACGTGGAAATGCCCAAGATGGACGGGCTGGACTTCCTTTCGCGCCTGATGCGCTTGCGGCCCATGCCGGTGGTGATGGTGTCGACGCTGACCGAGCGCGGCGCCGAGGTCACCATGAAGGCGCTGGAGCTGGGCGCGGTAGACTTCGTCGCCAAGCCCAAGATCGGCGTGGCCGACGGCATCCGCCTGCTGGCCCAGGACATCACCGACAAGATCCGCATCGCCTCCAAGGCCCGCATCCACCGCAGCCATGCCGCCCCTGCCAGCGCCGCGGCGCCCGGCGCGGCGCCGGCGCCCAAGCCCGCGCCGATGGCCAGCCTGGGCCGGCTCTCGACCGAGAAGATCATCTTCATCGGCGCCTCCACCGGTGGCACCGAGGCCACCAAGGACGTGCTCATCAACCTGCCCGCCGACTGCCCGGCCGTGGTGATCACCCAGCACATGCCGCCCGGCTTCACGCGCAGCTATGCGGCGCGCCTGGACGGGCTGTGCCGCATCCGCGTGAAAGAGGCCCAGGACGGCGAGCGCGTGCTGCCGGGCCACGGCTATATCGCGCCCGGCGGCATGCATCTGAGCGTGGAACGCTCGGGCGCCAACTACATTGCGCGCGTGCAGGACGGCGAGCCGGTGAACCGCCACAAGCCCTCGGTGGAGGTGCTGTTCAACTCCGCAGCCCGCGTGGTGGGCCCCAACGCACTGGGCATCATGCTCACCGGCATGGGCGCCGACGGCGCCAAGGCCATGAAGGCCATGAAGGACGCCGGCGCCTACAACCTGGTGCAGGACGAAGCCAGTTGCGTGGTGTTCGGCATGCCGCGCGAGGCCATCAACGCCGGCGCCGCCGACGAGGTGCTGCCGCTGAGCCAGATCGCACTGCGCCTGCTGGAGCGCCTGCGCAGCACCGCCGGCTTCTCCACCAATCGCGTCTAGGGTTTCGCAACCCTGTCATCAAGTGTCGGCAAGCTCGCTGCTTGAGCGAGCGTACCGACATGATGACCACCATCCCTGACTGCAAGCGTGCCCTGCCCTTGCAGGTGCAGACCCTCATCGACGAGGACCTGCTGCACACCCTGTTCCAGCCCATCGTGAAGCTGGACTGCGGCGAAATCTACGGCCATGAGGCGCTGGTGCGCGGGCCCGCCGGCTCGGCGCTGGAGTACCCCGACGCCTTGTTCGCCGCCGGCCGCCGCGAGGGCCTGACGGTGGAGCTGGAGGTGCGCTGCGCGCTGCAGGCGCTGAAGGACTGGGCGCGACTGAAGCTGCCCGGCAAGCTGCTAGTCAACATGAGCGCCGCGGCGCTGGCACGCGCCGTGAGCGACGCCTACTGGGCACGCGGCCTGGGCCTGTGCGAGCGCATCGGCATCACGCCGGCCGATATCATCATCGAGCTCACCGAGCATGAGCGCGTCACCGACATCGAGGCACTGCGCCAGGGCCTGACGCGCCTGCGCCGGCTCGGCGTGGGCATCGCGCTGGACGACTTCGGCGACGGCCGCTCCTCGCTGCGCCTGTGGTCCGAGATCCAGCCCCAGCTGGTCAAGATCGACAAATACTTCACCCACCACCTACCCGCACACGCCGAGAAGCTGCAGACCTTCCGCGCCCTGCTGCAACTGGCCGAGACCTTCGGTGCGCAGCTGGTGGCCGAGGGCATCGAAAGCCCGGAGGAGCTGCGCGTGCTGCGCGACCTGGGCGTGGCCTTCGGCCAGGGCTGGCTGCTCGGCCGGCCCGGCCCGGCGGGCCACCGCGAGGTGCTGGGGCCGGCGGCCGAGGTGCTGGCCAGCGCCGACATCGCGGTGCTGCCCGAGCTGCGCCGCGCCGGTGGCAGCAGCATCTGCGCCGAGCAGCTGATGCTGACGGCGCCGGCCCTGCATGAGAGCGCCAGCAACGAGCAGCTCTACCGCCTCTTCAGCGCGCATGAGCAATTGCACGCGGTGGCGGTGCTCGACGACGCCGGTGCGCCGGTGGCCCTGGTGGACCGCGCCCAGTTCATCGGGCGCTGGGCCAAGCCCTTCTTCAACGATCTCTACGGGCGCCACGCCTGCACCCTGTTCGCCAACGCATCACCGCTGATCGTCGATGCCGGCACCGGCATCGAGGCACTCACCCGCGTGCTGACCTCGGCCGACCAGCGCTATCTGCGCGAGGGCTTCATCATCACCCGCGCGGGTCGCTATCTGGGCCTGGGCACGGGCGAGCAGCTGGTGCGCTCGGTTACCGAGGCGCGCATCGAGGCGGCACGGCATGCCAACCCGCTGACCTTTCTGCCCGGCAACATCCCGATCAGCCAGCACATCGGCCGCCTGCTGACGAGCGGCCGCGAGTTCGTCGCGGCCTACGCCGACCTGAATCACTTCAAGCCCTTCAACGACGAGTACGGCTACTGGCGCGGCGACGAGATGATCCGCCTGCTGGCGCGCGTGGCCAGTGCGCATTGCGACAGCCAGCGCGACTTCCTCGGCCATGTGGGTGGCGACGATTTCGTGATGCTGTTCCAGAGCGACGATTGGGAACAACGCTGCGAGCTCATTGTCGAGCGCTTCAACGAGCTGGCGCGCAAGCTCTTCGACGCCGCGGCACTGGAAGCCGGCGGCATCATGGCCGAGGACCGTCAGGGCAATCTGCGCTTCCACCCCTGCACCACGCTGTCGATCGGCGCGGTGCGCGTCAGCCCGGGCAGCCTGCATCGCTCGGAGGACGTGGCCAGCGCCGCGGCCACGGCCAAGCGCCATGCCAAGCATGGCGCCCTGGGCATTTATGTGATGGCCAGCTGAGGCTCGCCGGCGATGAAGACGGCCGACTGGATCAGACCGCCCTCCACCTCATAGATGGCGGCCATCTGGAGCTGGCCCGCCCCCTCCGGAAAGGTCCGGGTGATGATCTCGACATCGATCACCATCTTGCCCATCACATGGCGCTGCAGCAGCCGGGCATGCAGATTGGGTTCCGCAAAGCGCGCCCGCATGCGCGCGCGGATCTGCTCATGCCCCTCGGCCACCAGCGTGGCCGGAAAGAGGTACTGGCGGGCCTGGGGCGCATAGGTCGCCAGCCAGGCGTCCATGTTGCGGGCGTTGTAGGCCTCCAGCTGGCGCTGGATCAGCTCGGCAGGGCTCGTTGGCAGGTGCATTCGATTGGGCCTGAAGTTGGGTGGCAGAGATGGGCTGAGGCTGCGCAGGCGGCGACTCATGCAGCGCCGCCCCCAGCTGCGCCGGTGCCGCCCAGCAGGTGCACAACAGGCTGCTGGCGGCGGCGGCGCTCAGGGCCATGGCGGTGGTGGCGAGATAGACGGCGAGGGGATGTTTGCTCATGAGAATCTCCTGATGCAGTGCTGGTCATATTAAGCATTCATACCCGCCGGCAATAGCGCGAAAATCGGGCCATCTTGTTCAGATATGCTTACCAGCATGCCCAGAGCCCCACGCCTGCCCCTGCAATACCTGGCCGCTTTCCGCGCCACGGCCCAGACCCAGAACCTGCGCGCCGCGGCCGAGCGCCTGCACCTCAGCCACAGCGCGGTGAGCCAGCAGCTCACGGCGCTGGAAACGCAGCTGGGCTTCCAGCTGTTCGAGCGGAGCGGCCGCCGCATCCGGCTCAACGAGGCGGGCGAGGCCTTGCAACTCGGCGTGGAGCGCGCCTGGGTCGAGCTGGAGCGCGGGCTGCAGGCCGCCAGCGCTGCGTATGGCAGCGCGCTGCAGGCCTTGCGCATCACCGCCCTGCCCTCCTTCGCGCAACGCTGGTTGATGCCGCGGCTGGGGCGCTGGCATGCCCTGCATCCGGAGATCGCGTTGGAGCTGAATGTCTCGCAGCAGCTCGTCGACCTGGAGCGCGAGGGCTTTCATCTCGCGCTGCGCCAGGGCGTCGGGCCCTGGACCGGCCTGGTCAACGAGGTGCTGCTGCAGTCGCGCTCGGTGCCGGTGGCCGCTCCGGCGCTGGCGCAGCGCCTGATCGGCGCGCCCCTGGAGGAGCTGGCCGCGCAATCGCTGCTGGGCGACGCCGCCCAATGGACCCAATGGTTTGCCGAGGCGGGCCTGAGCCGGCAGATCCGCACCATGGCCAGCTTCAACGATGCTGGCCTGCTCCTGCAGGCGGCCGAGCAAGGCATGGGGGTGGCGCTGACGCGCGAGTTACTGGCGGCCGATGCCTTGCTGGACGGCCGCCTGGTGCGCGTCTCGGGCCAGGCCCTGGAGGGCTCGCAGGCGCAGAGCTACCACATCGTCTACCCGCCCGCGCTGAAGGACGAGCCCGCGCTGCGCGCCCTCTGCACCTGGCTGCACGCCGAGATCGAACTGTCGGCGCGAGCTTTGTATGGGGACTAGGCGAGGAACAGCGACTGCAGGTCGCTGAGGAAATCGAAGCCGCGCGGGGTGGGCTGGATGCGCAGCGGATCGAGCTCCAACAGGCCCTTGCCGCGGCCCTGCTGCAAGGCCTCGGCGATGCTGGAAGGCGGCAGGCCGGTGCGCTCCAGGAATTGCTGCATCGGCACGCCCTCGCGCAGGCGCAGCGCGTTGAGCATGAACTCGAAGGGCAACTCCTTGCGCGCCACCTCGTGCTCGTTGGACACCGCCGCGCCCTCGCCCGCCTTGGCCATATAGCTGGCCGGTTCGCGCCAGCGCACCTGGCGCAGCACCCGGTGCGGGAAGCTCAGCTTGCTGTGCGCCCCCGCGCCGATGCCCAGATAGTCGCCGAACTGCCAGTAGTTGAGGTTGTGCGTGCAGCGATGGCCGGCGCGCGCATAGGCCGAGACCTCGTAGCGCTCCATGCCCCGGGCGCCCGTTTGCGCGGTGATCAGGTCCAGCATGTCGCTGGCCAGGTCGGCGTCGGGCACCACCGGCGGCGCGATCGCGAAGCGCGTATTCGGCTCGATGGTGAGGTGGTAGACGGACAGATGCGGCGGCGCATAGCCCAGCGCCAGGCTCAGGTCTTGCTCCAGCTCGGCCAGGCTCTGGCCCGGCAGCGCATACATCAGGTCGATGTTGAAGGTCTCGAAGGCCTGGACGGCCTCCTCGATCGCGGCGCGCGCCTGTGCGCCGTCATGCACCCGGCCCAAGGCCTTGAGCTTCGCATCGTCAAAGCTCTGCACGCCGATCGACAGGCGCGTCACGCCGGCCGCGGCAAAGCCGCGGAAGCGGTCGCGCTCGAAGGTGCCGGGGTTCGCCTCCAGCGTGATCTCGCAGCCGGGCTCCAGCGGCAGGCGCGCGCGGATGTCGGAGATCAGCTCGGCGATCTGCTCGGGGGCGAACAGGCTGGGCGTACCACCGCCGATGAAGATGCTCACCACCGGCCGGCCCCAGATCAGCGGCAGCGCGGCCTCCAGGTCGGCGCGCAGCGCGCCGAGGTAGGCGCGCGCGGTGTCCACGGGCAGCTGCCGGCCATCCTTCCATTCATGCGAGTTGAAGTCGCAATAAGGGCATTTCTTGAGGCACCAGGGCAGGTGCACATAGAGCGAGAGCGGCGGCAAGGCGGCCAGGCTCAAGGTGCCCGGGCGCATCAGCTCGGTGAGGCGCGCGCTGTTGAGTTCAGCCAAGTTGCCAGACCTCTTTGAACTGCTGCACCAGCGCGCCCGCAGCCAGGGCGCGATGGCTCAGCTGGTTCTTCACCTGAGCGCTCAGCTGCGCCACGCTCTGGCCCAAGCTGGGAATGAACATCAGCGGGTCGTAGCCAAAGCCGCCCTCGCCCTGCGCCGCGGGCAAGATCTGACCCTGCCAACGCCCCATCGCGATCAGCGGCACCGGATCCCGGGCGCTGCGCACGGCCACCAGGGCGCAGACGAACTGGGCGCGGTGCGGGCCGGCGCCCTTGCCGGCGAGTTGCTCCAGCAGCACGCGGTTGTTGTCGGCGTCCGACTTGGGCTGGCCGAACAGCGTGGCATAGCGCGCCGAGAGCACGCCGGGCGCGCCGTCCAGCGCGTCGACGGCCAGGCCCGAATCGTCGGCCAGCGCCGGCAGGCCGCTGGCCGCCGCGGCGTGGCGCGCCTTCGCCAGCGCGTTCTCCACAAAGCTCTCGAAGGGCTCCTCGGCCTCCGCAATGCCCAGCGAGCCCTGCGTCACCAGTTCCACGCCCAGCGGCGCGAACAGGGCCTGCAGCTCGGCGAGCTTCTTGGCGTTGTTGGAGGCAAGGACTAGCTTCATGCTCACAGGCCCAGGGCCTTGCGCTGCGCCGCGAGCAGGTCCTTGATGCCTATTTCGGCCAGGTCCAGCATGGCGTTCATTTCCAGACGGTTGAAGGCCAGGCCCTCGGCCGTGCCCTGCAGTTCCACAAAACCGCCCGAGCCGGTCATCACCACATTCATGTCGGTGTCGCAGGCCGAGTCTTCGGTGTACTCGAGGTCCAGCAGCGGCGTGCCCTCCAGCATGCCCACCGAGATCGCGGCGACGGCATCCTTGATGGGCGATTGGGCAATCTTGCCTTGCGTCAGCAGCCAGCTGACCGCGTCGTGCGCGGCCACATAGGCACCGGTGATGGCGGCGGTGCGCGTGCCGCCATCGGCCTGCAGCACATCGCAGTCGAGGTGGATGCTGCGCTCGCCCAGCAGGGCCAGGTCGAACACGCAGCGCAGCGAACGGCCGATCAGACGCTGGATCTCCTGGGTACGGCCGCTCTGCTTGCCGCGCGCGGCCTCGCGGTCGCTGCGGGTATGGGTGGCGCGCGGCAGCATGCCGTACTCGGCCGTGACCCAGCCCTCGCCCGAGCCACGCTTGTGCGGCGGCACTTTCTCTTCCACCGAGGCGGTGCACAGCACCTTGGTGTTGCCGAACTCGATCAGCACCGAGCCCTCGGCATGGCAGGTGTAGTGGCGCGTGATGCGCACCGGGCGCAAAGCAGCGGCAGCGCGCTCGCCGGCGCGTTGGTATTCAGCAGACATCGGGGGAACCTTTCGGAGTTACTTTTTGCCGGCCTTGCGGATCGCGGCCTGGATCTCGCGCACCGACTGTTCGATCTCGGCCTCGCTGAGATCCTCGCGGCGTTCCTGCGCTTCCAGCGCGGCCGCCTGGATGGTGGAGGCAAAGCCATCGTCGGCCAGGTTCTGGGTGGAGATCGAGTCGGCCGCGTCGGGCTCGTCCTCGCCTTCCCATTCCACCGCCAGCGCGGTGACATTGTCGCAGCGCGCGCCGCCGTTGCGCAGCGCCTGCTCCACCAGCTCGGGCACGGCGTCCGAGATCACGCGGGTGGAGAGCTGGTCGGCGATGGCCAGGTCGGACACCGTGCTCCACATGCCGTCGGAGCACAACATGAAGCGGTCGCCAGTCTGCAGCGGGATCGGGCCGCAGATATCGATCATGGGCTTGCCGGGGCTGCCCAGGCAGGTGAACAGCACGTTGCGGTTGAAGCGCTCGGCGCCATTCGCATGGCGACCCAGGGCCTCCTGCAGCTCGCTGTAGGAATGGTCGCGCGTGCGCGCCATCAGCTCGCCGCCGCGCACCATGTACAGGCGTGAGTCGCCGCAATGGGCCCAGTGGGCATTGCCACGCTGCAGCACGCCGGCCACCACGGTGGTACGCGGGGTGTCGCTGAGGCCCTTGTCCTGGCCGTAGCGCAGGAGTTGCTGGTGTGCGACCAGGATCGCGTCTTCCAGAAAGCGGTTCGGGTCGTCCAGCACCGGCTTGGCATCGCGCTGGAACATGCTGGCCACGGTCTGCAGCGCGATCTGCGCCGCCACCTCGCCCTCGGGGTGGCCGCCCATGCCGTCGGCGAGCGCAAACAGCACCGCGTCGCGGGTATAGCAATACCCCATGCGGTCTTCGTTCTTCTCCCGGCCGCCGCGTCGGCTGACTTGATAGATGCCGAACCTCACGCCTTGGCCCCTGCCTTGAGGTTCTCAAGCTGGAGCTTGAGGCGCTCGCTGAAGCTCAGCTTGGTGTAGCGGCGCTCGGTCTCGCGCGCCAATTCCTTCTGCAGCGCGAACACGCTCTGCGGGCGCGCCAGCGGGTCCAGCGACATGCACCACTCGGTCACCTCGATGAGGTTGTCGGAATAGACATTGCGCAGGCGCGACAGGCTCAGCGCCAGGCGGTCCTTCTCCAGGCGCTGCGGTGCGTCGTTGGGCGGATAGCCCTGCATGCAGGCGTAGATACAGGCGCCGATGGCGTAGATGTCGGTCCAGGGGCCTAAAGCGCCATCGCGGCGGTACATCTCGGGCGCTGCAAAGCCGGGCGTGTACATCGGGCGGATGAAGTTGCCTTCCTTGCTCAGCACCTCGCGCGCCGCGCCGAAGTCCAGCAGCACCGCCTTGTTGTCGTTGGTGATGAAGATGTTGGCCGGCTTGATGTCCAGGTGCAGCATCTTGTGCTGGTGCACGATGCGCAAGCCCTTGAGGATCTCGTCGAACAGCGAGCGAATGGTGGACTCGCGGAACACCTTGTCGCGCTTCAGGTCGCGCGCGGTGACGATGAAGTCCTGCAGGGTGTCGCCCTGCAGATAGTTCATCACCATGTAGACGGTTTCGTTCTCGCGCAGGAAGTTCAGCACCGAGACGACGCTGGGGTGCGAGATCTGGGCGAGCGAACGCCCTTCCTCAAAGAAGCTGCGCAACCCGAGTCGATACAGGGGCTGCTTCTCGGGCTTGACGCGTGGAGTGAGTTCTCCGGGGGAGCGCTCCGCCAGGGACGAGGGAAGGTATTCCTTCAGGGCCACCAGGTGGTGCTCGGGATCTTCGGCGAGATAAACCACACCGAATCCGCCTGCCGCCAACTTCTTGATGATCTGGTAGCCCCCAACTACCGTCCCTGCAGGCAAGGGCGCCGGTTTCGGCTTTGACATAATCGCGCTTTGATTGCTCAACCGAATGCTCATGCCAGTTTACAGCATGACGGGTTACGCCAGCGCCAGCTCGCAACCCGTTACACCGAGCGAGACCGGCACCGTCTCGACCGCCAGCGTGACCGTGGAAGCACGCTCCGTCAATGGGCGTTTCCTCGACCTGGGCTTCCGCATGCCGGAGGATCTGCGCGGTCTGGAGCCCGCCCTGCGCGAGCTGCTCACCAAGGCGTTCAAGCGCGGCAAGATCGAGTTGCGCATCAACACCCAGCGCGAGGGGGACAACAACTGGCCCCAGCCGCAGGCCGAGCAACTCAACAAGCTGGCGCGCCTGGAGGGCACGGTGCAGAACTGGCTGCCCAAGGCGCAGGCGCTCTCGGTGCACGAGATCCTGCAATGGTGCAAGGGTGGCGGCGCGGCCGAGCGGCTCGACGAGGCCACGCTGGAGGCGGCGCGCCTGTGCGTGGCCGGCCTGGCCGAGGCGCGCGAGCGCGAGGGCGAAAAGCTGGTGGCGATTCTGCAGGAGCGCATCGACACCCTGCGCGGCCTGGCCGAGCAGGCCGAACCCCTGGTGCCCGCCGTGGTGCAGCGCCAGCAGCAGCGTTTCCTGGAACGTTGGCAGGAGGCGCTGGTGAGCACCGGCGCGGCCCAATCGATACCCGAGGACGCGCTGCGCGAGCGCGCCCTCAATGAGGCGGCCGCCTACGCCATCCGCATCGACGTGGCCGAGGAGCTGGCGCGCCTGCGCGCCCATCTGGAAGAGATCGAGCGCCTGCTCAAGAAGGGCGGCGAGCTCGGCAAGCGCCTGGACTTCCTGATCCAGGAGCTGCACCGCGAGGCCAATACCCTGGGGTCCAAGTCCGCCGCGCTGGAACTCACCAACATCTCGGTGGAGATGAAGGTGGCGATCGAGCAGATGCGCGAGCAGGTCCAGAACATCGAATAAGCAAGCAGCCAGACAGACCCGACCATGGAATATCCCGGCAATCTCTTCGTCGTCGCCGCCCCCAGCGGCGCCGGCAAATCCAGCCTGGTGAAGGCCTTGCTGGAACTCGACGCCAAGCTGGACGTCTCGATCTCGCACACCTCGCGCGCGCCGCGCGGCCAGGAACAGCATGGCCGCGAATACTGGTTCACCACGCCGGAGGAGTTCCGCGCCATGGCCGACCGTGGCGAGTTCTTTGAATGGGCCGAGGTGCATGGCAATCTCTACGGCACCTCGCGCGCCGCCATCGAGGCCCGCATGGCGCATGGCGACGACGTGGTGCTGGAGATCGATTTCCAGGGTGCGCTGCAGATCAAGAAGCTGTTCCCCTACGCGGTGCTGGTGTTCATCCTGCCGCCCAGTTGGGAGGAACTGGAGCAGCGCCTGAAGCGCCGCGGCGACACCGAGCCGAGCGTGATCGCCAAGCGCATGGCGAATGCCCGCGTCGAGGTGGCGCAGGCCCAGCAGTTCGATTTCGTGGTGGTGAATGCGGTGTTCGAGACCGCTCTTTTCGACCTGAAAGCCATCGTGCACGCACAGCGGTTAAAATACGCGGCTCAGCGTCGCAACCGTTCCGCGGTTTTCCGAGCTCTGGACCTGCCCTGACGCTCCAAAAGATTCTCAAGATTCATTACCAGGACAAAAAAATGGCCCGCATCACCGTTGAAGACTGCCTCGTCAAGATCCCGAATCGCTTCCAGCTGGTGCTCGCCGCGACCTATCGCGCCCGCATGCTGAGCCAGGGCCACACGCCCAAGATCGAAAGCAAGAACAAGCCCGGCGTGACCGCGCTGCGCGAAATCGCCGCCGGCGAAGTCGGCATCGAGATGCTGCGCAAGGTGCCGGTCTAAGCACCGCATCACCCATGCCAAGGGCGCCTGCGGGCGCCCTTTGTCTTTGCCGGCCATGCGGGTCATAGAGGCGCCCACCCAGGGCGGCCGGCGCGCATGCTGTAAATTCGGGCCATGGGTTTTCGCTCCTTCGCCGTCGCTCGCCTGCCTGCCGCACTGACCGGCCTCTCGGGCATTACCAAGACCAGCCCGGAACCAACACAGGCCGAGGCGGCGTCGTTCGACGCCCTGCTGCACAAGCTCGCCTACCTGCCCAAGGGCGACATCAAGCGCATCCGCGAGGCCTACAAGTTCGCCGACGAGGCCCATCTGGGCCAGTTCCGCGCCAGCGGCGAGCCCTATATCACGCACCCAATCGCGGTAGCCGGCATCTGCGCCGACTGGCGCCTGGACGCGCAGGCCATCATGGCCGCGCTGATGCACGACGCCATGGAAGACTGCGGCGTCACCAAGACCGAGCTGATCGAGCGCTTTGAGGCCCCCACCGCCGAGCTGGTGGACGGGCTCACCAAGCTGGACAAGCTGCAGTTCTCCACCAAGGAGGAGTCGCAGGCCGAGAGCTTCCGCAAGATGCTGCTGGCGATGGCGCGCGATGTGCGCGTGATCCTGATCAAGCTGGCCGACCGTCTGCACAATATGCGCACCATGGGGGCGATGGCCTTCGAGAAGCGCCGCCGCATTGCGCGCGAAACCCTCGATATCTATGCCCCGATCGCCCACCGCCTGGGGTTGAACGAGATCTACCGCGAGCTGCAGGAGCTCTCCTTCCAGTACATCCACCCCTGGCGGCACGCCGCCCTGTCCAAGGCGATCGCGAAGGCGCGCGGCAATCGGCGCGACCTGGTTTCACGCATCGAGCGCGATGTCATCAAGGCCTTCAACGAGGCCGGCCAGAAGGCCGAGATCCAGGGCCGCGAGAAGACCTTGTTCTCGATCTACAAGAAGATGCGCGAGAAGCACCTGAGCTTTGCCCAGGTGAGCGACATCTTCGGCTTTCGCATCATCGTGGCCGAGCTGCCCGAGTGCTATCTGGCGCTGGGCGTGCTGCACCAGCTCTACAAGCCGCAGCCTGGGCGCTTCAAGGACTACATCGCCATCCCCAAGCCGAATGGCTACCAGTCGCTGCACACCACCCTGGTGAGCCCGCTGGGCACACCGGTGGAGTTCCAGATGCGCACCGAGACCATGCATATGGTGGCGGAAAAGGGCGTGGCCGCGCATTGGCTCTACAAGAACAAGGGCGACCCGCTGGCGGCCCAGCAGCTGGGTTCGCGCTGGCTGCAGTCGCTGATCGACATCCAGGACGAGACACGCGACGCCAACGAGTTCCTGGAGCATGTGAAGATCGACCTGTTCCCGGACGCGGTCTACGTCTTCACGCCCAAGTCCAAGATCATGGCGCTGCCGCGCGGCGCCACGCCGGTGGACTTTGCCTACGCCATCCACTCGGACGTGGGCGACCATTGCGTGGCCGCCAAGGTCAACGGCGAGCCGGTGCCGCTGCGCGCCGAGCTGCGCAGCGGCGATGTGGTGGAAATCATCAGCGCCGCCGGCGCCCGCCCCAATCCCGCCTGGCTGAGCTTTGTGCGCACCGGCCGCGCGCGCTCCAAGATCCGCCATTTCCTCAAGAACCTGGAACAGGAAGAGTCGCGCGAGCTGGGGCAGAAGATGCTGGCCCAGGCCCTGCGCGCCGAAGGCCTGGCGATGCCCAGCCTGGACGACGAGGACAACAGCGCCTCCCAGCTCTGGCAAGACCTGGCCCGCTGGGCCGGCAACCGCCATGTGGACGAGCTGCTGATCGAAATCGGCCTGGGCCGCAAGATCGCCACCATCGTGGCCAAGAAGCTGGCGCGCATGCTGGCCGAGCAAGGCCAGCGCCCCGACGCGGTGATGCTCAGCATGGGCCGCTTCGGCGCCGACGATGGCCCGGCCCAGGGCCAGGTCACCATCGACGGCACCGAGGGCGCCTCGGTGCGGCTGGCGAGCTGCTGCCGCCCCATCCCGGGCGACGACATCAAGGGCTATCTGGGCCGCGGCGAGGGCCTGGTGGTGCACACCGGCGAATGCCAGGTCGGGCGGCGACTGTTCCAGCGCGACAGCGAGCATTGGATCGCGGTGGCCTGGGGCGAGGAACTGAGCCGCAGCTTCGAGGCCGCCGTGGGCGTGCTGATGAAGAACGGCAAGGGCGTGCTGGCGCAGATTGCCACGGCCGTCAGCTCGGCCGAGGCCGACATCACCCATATCGCGATGACCGACGAGGCCCAGGCGCGCGAAACCGCCGAGATGCAGCTGCTGCTGAGCGTGCGCGACCGCCTGCATCTGGCCGATGTGCTGCGCACGCTGAAGCGCTCGCCCGCCGTGCTGCGGGCCTGGCGCATCAAGCCCTAGCCGAGCTGGGGCTTGGGGTAGCGCACCTCAAGCACCTCCAGGCGCTCCACGCCGCCGGGCGTCATCAGCTGCACCTCGTCGCCCTCGCGGGCCTTCAGGAGCGCGCGCGCGATCGGCGAAACCCAGCTCACCTCGCCGTTCAGGCTGTCGCTCTCGTCGATACCCTTGATGGTGATGGTGCGTTCCTCGCCCTTGGCATTGGCATAGGTGACGGTGGCGCCGAAGAAGATCTGGTCACTGCCATGGTGCAGGCTGGGATCGGCCACCTCGGCGATGTCCAGACGCTTGGTGAGGAAGCGCAGGCGGCGGTCGATCTCGCGCAGGCGTTTCTTGCCGTAGAGGTAGTCGCCGTTCTCCGAGCGATCGCCATTTTTGGCCGCCCAGGAGACGATCTCGACGATCTTGGGGCGCTCCTCATCCAGCAGGGTCATGAACTCGGCGCGCAGCCGCGCGTAGCCCGCGGGGGTGATGTAGTTGCGTGCTCCCGACGGCAGGGCGGGCAGCGCCATGTCCTCGTCGTCATCGCCGTCGCTTTCCTTGGTGAAGGCCTTGCTCATCCGTATATTGTGCCCGGCGACCTTCATCGAGCAGCACACAGGAGCACAGAATGAGTCAGGGCCCATTGGCAGGCTTGCGCGTGATCGAATTTGCCGGCATCGGGCCGGGCCCCATGGCCGGCATGCTGCTGGCCGATATGGGCGCCGAGGTGATTGTGGTGGAACGCCCCGCGGCGTTGCGCACCCTGGGCGGCGGCGAGGCCATGAACCGCGGCAAGCGCTCCATCTGCGTGGACCTGAAGTCGGCCGCCGGCGTCGCAGCCATCAAGCGCCTGGTGGAGAGCGCCGACGCGCTGATCGAGGGATACCGGCCGGGCGTGATGGAACGATTGGGCCTGGGGCCCGAGGCCTTCGAGGCGCAGCACCCGCGCCTAGTCTATGGCCGCGTCACCGGCTGGGGCCAGACCGGGCCGCTGGCCCAGGCCGCCGGCCACGACATCAACTATGTGGCGCTCACCGGCGTGCTCGCGATCGCCTCGCGTGCCGGCCAGGCCCCCACCCTGCCCGCCACCCTGCTGGGCGATATGGCGGGCGGCGCGATGTTCCTGGCCTTCGGCGTCGTCTGCGCCCTGCTGGAGGCGCAACGCTCCGGCCGCGGCCAGGTGGTGGACGCCGCCATGATCGACGGCGTGGGCGCACTCAGCAGCCTGGTGCATTCGCTGCGCGGCATCGGCATGTGGGGCGACGATCCGGCGCAGAACTTCTTCCTGCACGGCTCACCCTTCTACGACAGCTTCGAGTGCGCGGACGGGCGGCACATCACGCTGGGCGCGATCGAGCCGCCGTTCTACAAGCTGCTGCTGCAGAAGCTGGACCTGGAGCATCTGGACGCCCAGCTGCAATACGACCACCGCCGCTGGCCGGCGGCACGCGCCGAGGTCGCCGCACGCATCAGGCAAAAGACCCGCGATGAATGGACCGCCTTGCTGGAGGGCAGCGACGTCTGCTTCGCGCCGGTGCTGAGCCTGGCCGAAGCGGCCCAGCATCCGCACCAGCGCGCGCGCGGCAACTTCGTGGAGGTGGATGGCAAGATCCAACCGGCAAGTGCACCACGTTTTGCGCGCACGCCGGGCCCGGCGCCGCGCCCATTCCCGCAGCCCGGCCAGGACACGCACGCCGTGCTGGCCGCGCTGGGCCTGGGCGAGGCCGAGATCGCCGCCATGGTCCGCGCATAAACCCGCACATAAAAGCTGCAACAAAGCAAAAGGGCCGGTGATTGCTCACCGGCCCTTTGCCATTTCTTTTTATTCTGGTGCGGCTGGCAGGATTCGAACCCACGACCCCTTGGTTCGTAGCCAAGTACTCTATCCAACTGAGCTACAGCCGCCGAAGCCTTAGACTATAGCATGCTTTTTATCGCATACACAAGCTAAGCGCTTGTTTTTCAATTTTCACATCTCTCTCGAGAACCAGAAAAACAAAGCCAGTGAAAGCTCACTGGCTTGGTAAATCTGGTGCGGCTGGCAGGATTCGAACCCACGACCCCTTGGTTCGTAGCCAAGTACTCTATCCAACTGAGCTACAGCCGCTGAAGCTGTCTAGTATAGCCTGAAATAAACGGGCTCGGCAAGTCTTCAAGCCAAGGTGGCCGCGGCCTCGTGGCAGCGGGCGCGCCGCTCGGCATCACCATCGCGACCGGCCAGATCGGCCAGGGTCAGCCAGCTGCGGCGGCGTGCTGCCACCGAGAGTGCGCGGTCGCCACCCGCCTGCTCCAGCATCAGCCGCGCCTTGCCCCAGAGCTGGCGCTCGGCCAAGGCATGGCCCAGGGCGTAGGCCATGTAGTTGTCGCGCGGGAAACGCTGCGCGGCTTGCTCCAGGCGCTGCAGCCATTCGGGGCCCATGCCGGGCATGCAGACCACCAGTGCCTCGGCCAAGGCCACGCGCTCATCGGCGCCCAGCTCGGCAATCTCCTCCCAGGCCGGGCGCAGCCAGCCGCGCCCATCGTCCGGCGCGCCCAGCGCGGCCGCACATTGCGCCGCGCGGGCGGCCACGAAGACATCGCGCCGATCGGCCGCATCGAGGTGCTGCCAGATGCTGCGCAGCTGGTCCACATCGCGCGCCGATTCCAGCGCCTCGAAGGCCAGCGAGCGCAGCAGGCCCTGCGCCGCCAGCTTGGAAAAGCCCTGGTGCTTGGCGAGCAAACGCGCCGTGCGCAAGGCCTCCAGCGGCTGCTTGGCCATGCGTGCGGCTTGCAGCTTGAGGCGCAGGGCCTGGGTGCGGCGCGCCACGCCGGGGCTCAGATCGCTCAGCAGCGCCAGCGCGCGGCCTGCGTCGCGGTCGTCCAGCGCCCATTCGGCGGCCAGCAGGCGGGCGCCCTCTTCCTGCGCCTTGCCCTGGGGCGAGCGCTGCGCCAGTTCCAGGGCCAGTTGCAGTTGCTCGTCGCGGCGGCGCTTGTCCTGCATGCGGTGCGCGCTCTGAGCGCCCAGCAGATGGCCCAGCGCCATGAAGCCGGCGTCCTGGGCCAGATCGGGCGTCTGCGCCTGAATGCTCAGCGCCTTCTGCGCGGCCTTCTGGGCGCGCCCATAACGCGCGCCGAAATACTCGCCCAGCGCATCGCGCAGCGCCAGCTGGGCGCTGCGTTCGCGCTGCGCCAACCGCCACTCGCGCGCGCGCCGCGGCAGGGTGGTGAGCGAATCGATCGCCTTGATGACCGTCACCAGCGCAAAGCAGCTACCCACCAGGGTGAGCAGGAACAGATTCAGCGAGACGTCGAGGCGCCAGCCATTCCAGTAGAAGCTGGCCAAACCATCGTTGCTGCCCAGGGTCAGGGCCGCCACCACCGCCACTGCGAACAGCAGCACCAACCAGATCACCGTGCGCATGGGGATCGGGCTCCGGATCAGCGGCCCGCGGCGGCCAGGGCCGCCAGCGTGTCATCGGGGCGTGGCACCGCCACCTGGCGCGCCTGCCCCACCACCTGACGCAGCAGCTCATTGGCCGCCGCGACCTTGCGCGAGCGCGCGTCGAAGTAGCGATCCAGCATGCCGAGGGTGTCGCGCAGGTCGCTCTGCGCGGTTTCAAACTGCCGGCTCAACAGCGCCAGCCTGGCGTTCAGCAAGCGCAGCTTGATGTTCTCGCGCAGGAAATAGGCCTGCTCCGGCGCCATCAGCATGGCCTCGGGGTGGTTGATGCGCGTCACCCGTAAGAGCGACTTGGCTTCCTGCCAGGCCAGCCCGGCGGTCTCGCCCCAGCGCTGTTGCACCAGCTCCCACCAGCCGGCCATGCCCGGCTCGATCGGTTTGGCGGCGGGCTTTGGGGCTGGCTTGGTGTCAGGTCTTGCCTGGCGCGCCACCGCGGGCTCGCCGGCCTTGTCGGCCGCGGACAGCAGCGGCAGCTCATCGACCAGGCGCACCACCTCGTCGAGCTTGATGCTGAGGGTGGAGACGTCGACCACGCTGATCGCCTTGACGCGGTCCAGGTCGCGCACCACGGCGCGGCGCACGCCCTCCAGGCGCGGCTGCTTGTAGCGCACCAGGCGCTCGTCGGCCTGCTTGAGCGCGGCCACCAGGGGCTCGGCGCTGCCGGTGATGCTGGTCTGCTGCAGAGCCACCCGCAGCGAAGCTTCGATATCGCCCACCACGTTCTCGTCGCGCGATCTCGACATCGATTGAATCAGCTCTTCCAGCTGGCCTCGCTGCAGCGAGACCTCGGCCAGGCGCGCGTCCAGCAGGGCCACCTTGGCGGCGGTGTCGCGGCTCAGGTCCTGCGACTGCTTGGCCTGGTTGGCGGCCTCCTGGGCCGCCGCCTGGCTGCTGTCCTGGCGGCGCACCAGCTCCTGCTCCAGATTGCGCAGCCGGCTGTTGCTCTGCCAGGCCAGCACCAGGGCCACCAGGGTGCAGACCGCCAGGCCCGCGGCCAGCGCCGGCATCAGCATCGAAGGGCGCGAGGTGGCCGCTGCCAGGGGCTGCGGCACCGCGTCTTGAAGGGGGTTGGGAAGCTCGCTCACGTTGGCGCAGATTGTAGGGTCCGCACCTAGAGGCTTCGCAGCGCCGCGGCGATGGCGCCGGGCTCGGGTCGCGCCAAAACCACATGCCCACATCCGAGGGCTTTCGCGCGCTCGGCAATGCGCTCATGGGTGGCGATCGCCAGGCTGCGCGACCAGACCGCGCCGGGCCCGGCCAGCTGCTGCAGATGGCCGATGGCCTCGGAACTGCTGAACAGCCAGACCATGCGCTCGGGCGCGGCCAGCGCGACGTCCAGCAGCCCCCGCTCGGCGGGGTCCAGCTGCGGGCAGACGCGCCGGTAGACGGAGATCTGCCGCACCTGGGCGCCGCGCTCCTGCAGGCGCTCGGCCAGCCAGTCGCGCCCGCCGTCGCCGCGCAGGATCAGCGCCAGCCGGCCGGCCCAGTCGCGCCCGGCCAGCAAGGGCCAGAGATGTTCGGAGTCGAAGCTGGCCGCGTCCGCCGGCGGTTGCACGATCAGCTCGGCCGGCACGCCCGCCGCGCGCAAGGCCTGGGCACTGCCGGGGCCGACCGTGGCCGCCAGCGTCGCGCCCGGCCAGGCCATGCCGGCCGGTTGTGCCGCGAAGAAGGCAGCCACCGCATTGGGGCTGACGAACATGGCCAGCGCCGCGCGCGGCAGCTCACGCCAGGCCAGCGCCGCGGCGTCCGGCGCCATGCCGGGCTGGATGGCGATCAGCGGCAGCACCGCCGTCGGCACGCCCTGCGCCGCCATGCGCGCCACCCAGTCCTCGGCCTGGGCGCGGGGCCGCGTCAGCAGCAGCGTGCGCTCGCTCAAGCCCGGCTGCACGGCCACTCAGGCGGCCGCCAGGTAGGCGCTGGCGCCCTGCTCGCGCAGCGCCTGCGCCACCCGCTCGCCCAGCGCGCGCGCCTCGGCCTCGTTGCGCGGCTGGCCGCGGCCCAGCGTCTTGAGCAGCGGTTTGTCGTGGTGCTCGGGATGGCCCAGCGCGGCCGCGAGCTGCAACTCGCCGCCCTCCCATACCGCGTGCGCCGCCAGCGGCATGCTGCAGCTGCCACCCAGGGCGCGCGACACCGCGCGCTCCGCCTGCGTGGCCAGCCAGGTGGGTTCGTGCATCAGACCGGCGAGCTGCTGGCTCAGCGCCGCGGCGTCGGCGCGCACCTCCAGGCCGAGGGCGCCCTGGCCGGCGCAGGGAATCATCTCGTCCACCGCGAACAGGCTGCGGATGCGCTCGGCCAGGCCCAGGCGCTTGAGCCCGGCGGCCGCCAGCACGATGGCGTCGTAGCCGCCTTCGTCCAGCTTGCGCAGGCGCGTGTCGAGATTGCCGCGCAGCGGCTCGATGCGCAGATCGGGGCGCAGATTCTTCAGTTGCACCACGCGGCGCAGGCTCGAGGTGCCCACCACCGCGCCCTGCGGCAGCTCGGCCAGGCTGGCATAGCGGTTCGAGACAAAGGCATCGCGCGCATCCTCGCGCTCCAGGATGCTCACCAGGGCAAAGCCCTCGGGCAGGTCCATGGGCACATCCTTGAGCGAGTGCACCGCCAGGTGGGCACGGCCCTCTTCCAGCGCCGTCTCCAGCTCCTTCACGAACAGGCCCTTGCCCCCCACCTTGGAGAGCGAGCGGTCGAGGATCTGGTCGCCGCGGGTGGTCATGCCCAGCAGGCCCACATCGAGTTTCAGGCGTTCGGCCAAGAGGGCCTGCACATGCTCGGCCTGCCACAGCGCGAGGCGGCTTTCGCGCGTCGCGATCAAGAGTTGTTGCGTCATGCCCTCATGCTAGCGCAGCCCGGTGCGGCCCCATTCCGGCTTGCGCAAAGAAACTGTTAAAGTCGAAAATTGGTAACTTGGTTACACGCGCCTCACCTCCAACGCCCCAACTCCAGACCATGCCAGCCCGACCAGCCCATCCCGCGCCACGCGCCGTCAAGACGGCCGCCAACTCCACCAAGGCCGCAGCCAAGGACAAGAACGCGCCCCTCATGCACGACATCCGCCTGCTGGGTCGCATCCTCGGCGAGGTGATCCGCGAGCAGGAGGGGCGTGATGCCTATGAGCTGGTGGAGCGCATCCGCAAGCTCTCGGTGGCCTTCCGCCTGAAGCGCGATGCGCAGGCCGGCAAGAGCTTCGACAAGCTGCTGAAGAGCCTCTCGGGCGAGCAGACGGTGAGCGTGATCCGCGCTTTCAGCTATTTCTCGCACCTGGCCAATATCGCCGAGGACCGCCACCATGTGCGCCGCCGCGAGATCCACGAACGCGCCGGCAGCCTGCAGCCGGGCTCGCTCGCCTACGCGCTGGAGCGCCTGCACGAGGCCGGCGTGCGCCCGGCCGAGGTGGCCAAGACCCTGCAGCATGGCTTCATCTCGCCGGTGCTGACCGCCCACCCCACCGAGGTGCAGCGCAAGAGCATCCTGGACGCCGAGCGCGCCATCGCCGAGCTGGTGGGCCAGCGCGACACCCTGCACACCGAGCGCGAGCTGCGCGACAACGAGACCCTGATGCGCGCCCGCATCACCCAGCTGTGGCAGACGCGCATGCTGCGCTACTCCAAGCTGACGGTGGCCGACGAGATCGAGAACGCGCTCTCCTACTACCACGCCACCTTTCTGCGCCAGATCCCCAAGCTCTACGCCGAGCTGGAAGAGGCCCTGCCCGGCCACGAGTTCAAGAGCTTTTTGCGCATGGGCCACTGGATCGGTGGCGATCGCGACGGCAATCCCAACGTCACCGCCGTGACGCTGCGCCATGCGATGAAGCGCCAGGGCGAGGTGGCGCTGCGCCACTACCTCACCGAGCTGCATGAACTGGGCGCCGAACTCTCGATCTCGGCCCGCCTGGCCAGCATCAGCCCCGAGCTGCAGCTGCTCGCCGAGCGCAGCCCGGATCGCAACGAGCACCGCATGGACGAGCCCTACCGCCGGGCGTTGACCGGCATGTACGCGCGCCTGGCCGCCACCCTGCACGAGCTCACCGGCACCGAGGCGCTGCGCCATGCCGTGGCCCCGCAGGACCCTTATCTGAGCCCCGAGGAGCTGCTGGCCGATCTGCGCATCATCGAAAGCTCGCTGCGCAGCCACCATGCCGAGGCGCTGATCGCGCCGCGGCTGAAGCCGCTGATGCGCGCCATCCAGGTGTTCGGTTTCCATCTCGCCACGCTGGACCTGCGCCAGAGCTCCGACCAGCACGAGGCCGTGGTGGCCGAGCTGCTGAAGGCCGCGCGCATCCAGGCCGATTACAGCGCGCTCAGCGAGGCCGAGCGCCGCGGCCTGCTGCTGAGCCTGCTGCAGGACGCCCGCCCGCTGCGCGTGATCGGCGCGGTCTACAGCGAGCGGGCCCAGGGCGAGCTGGCCATCTTCGAGGCCGCGCGCGAGGTGCTGCAGCGCTTCGGCCGCGAGGCCCTGCGCCACTACATCATCAGCCACACAGAGTCGGTGAGCGATCTGCTCGAGGTGATGCTGCTGCTTAAGGAGGTCGGGCTGCTGCGCGGCACGCTGGATGGCGAGGCCATCAGCGACCTGATCGTCGTGCCGCTGTTCGAGACCATCGGCGATCTGCGCGAGGCCCCCGGCATCATGCGCGAGTTCTACGCCCTGCCCGGCATTGCCGCACTGGTGCAGCGCTCGGGCGGCGAGCAGGACATCATGCTGGGCTACTCCGACTCCAACAAGGATGGCGGCGTGTTCACCAGCTCCTGGGAGCTCTACCGCGCCGAGATCGCGCTGGTGGAGCTGTTCGAGGCGCTCAAGGCCCAGCACCAGCCCGTCACCCTGCGCCTCTTCCATGGCCGCGGCGGCACGGTGGGCCGTGGCGGCGGCCCCAGCTACCAGGCCATCCTGGCCCAGCCCCCCGGCACGGTGAACGGCCAGATCCGCCTCACCGAGCAGGGCGAGGTGATCGCCTCCAAATACGCCAACCCCGAGATCGGCCGGCGCAATCTCGAGACCCTGGTCGCCGCCACGCTGGAAGCGACCCTGCTGCACCCCACCAAGAGCGCGCCCAGGAGCTTCCTTGAAGCCGCACAGGCACTCTCGGACGCCAGCTTCAAGGCCTACCGCGGCCTGGTCTACGACACGCCCGGCTTCGCCGAGTACTTCTTCGCCTCCACGCCGATCCGCGAGATTGCCGAGCTGAACATCGGCTCGCGCCCGGCCTCGCGCAAGGCCACCCGCGCCATCGAGGACCTGCGCGCCATTCCCTGGGGCTTCAGCTGGGGCCAGTCGCGCATCGCCCTGCCGGGCTGGTGCGGGTTCGGCTCGGGGGTGCAGGCCTTCCTGGGCAAGGAGCCGGCCCAGCGCGCGCAAAACCTGACCCTGCTCAAGCGCATGGTCAAGCAATGGCCCTTCTTCAGCACCCTGCTGTCCAACCTGGACATGGTGCTGGCCAAGACCGACCTGGACATCGCGGCGCGCTATGTCGAGCTGGTCGAGAACAAGCGACTGGGCAAAAAGATCTTCGAGGCGGTGAAGGCCGAGTTCCAGCGCACCCAGGAGGCGCTGGCGCTGATCACCGGCGAGCACAAGCGCCTGGCCGCCAACCCGGCGCTGGCGCGCTCGATCGAGCACCGCTTCCCCTATATAGACCCGCTCAACCACCTGCAGGTCGAGCTGATGCGGCGCTACCGCGCGGTGGCGCCCGAGCAGCGCGCCGAGGACCCCAGCATGGAACGCGTGCAGCGCGGCATCCATCTGTCGATCAACGGCATCGCGGCGGGCCTGCGCAACACCGGTTGATTGCCCAGCGCCCCGCTCGTCCTGTAAGCTCGGCGCACCCCACCCCGGGTGCTTGCTGGAAGGCACAGGACGAGCATGCGCGCCGACACCCCCTACTCCCGGATCGAGGCCCTCGTGGTCGACGACATGGCCACGCAGCAGACCACGCTGCGCGGCCAGCTGGGCATGCTGGGCATCCACAAGATCGAGGGCGCCAGCTCGGCCGAGGAGGCGCTGCGCCATGTGCGCGCCAAGCCCTTCGGCCTGATCCTGTGCGACTACAACCTCAACCACAAGACCGACGGCCAGCAGCTGCTGGAATACCTGCGCGAGCACCAGCTGCTGGCGCCGGACTGCCTGTTCTTCATGATCACGGCCGAGAACAGCTACCTCTCGGTGGCCGCCGCCAGCGAGCACCTGCCCGACGCCTACCTGCTCAAGCCCATCACCGCGGGTGACATCGAGGATCGCCTCAAGGCCCAGCTGGAAAAGCGCCAGGCCCTGCTGGACATCCACAAGCAGCTGGGCCGCAAGGACCTGCCCGCCGCGCTGAAGGCCTGCGACACCCTGCTGGCCAAGAAGGACCGCTGGACCATGCAGGCCCTGCAGCTCAAGGGTCAGGTCTTGCTGGAGCTGGGCGCGCTGGACGAGGCGCGCGCCGTCTACCAGCAGGCGCTGGAGCTGCGCCCCCAGCTGATCTGGGCCCAGCTGGGCCAGGCGCGCGCGCTCCGGGCCGCCGGCCGCTTTGATGAGACCGTGCAGCTGATGCGCGAACTCATCGGCAGCGCCGAGGGCGCCAAGAATCTGGCCGCGCACGAGCTCCTGGCGCAGGCCCTGGAGGCCATGAACCGCCAGGACGAGGCGCTGGCGGTGCTCAAGCAGGCGGCCGAGATCGTGCCCTCGGCCAAGCGCATGCGCACGCTGGCCGAAAGCGCCTACCGCAACGGCGATACCGAACTGGCCAAGCAAAGCCTGGCGCGCGCGCTCAAGTCCAGCCAGGGCTCGCTGAGCGCCCAGCCCATGGATGCGCTGGTGCTGGCTCAGGCCCATATCGACCTGGGCGAGGCCAAGGAGGCGCTGGCGGTGCTGGTCGATCCGCCCGGCAAGGTGCAGCGCAGCGCCGAACAGGCCGCCGCCATGCTGGCGCTGAGCGCCCAGGCCCATGCCCTGCTGGGCGAGGCCGAGAAGGCGCGCGAGCTGGCCGAGCAGGCGCTGGCCGAGACGCCACAGGCCAAGGCCGACTTCGCCACCATCGCGGTGGCGCGCGCCGCCCTCGCCACCGGCCAGGCCGAGCGCGGGCTGGCCCTGCTGGGCAAGGTGGTCAGTGCCGACCACGAGAATGCGCGCATGCAGCAGCTCGTCAGCAAGGCCTTGCGCGACACCGGCCACGAGGCCGAGATCGCCAGCATCGTCACCGCCACCAGCGGCGGCCTGAAGACGCGGCTGCACCAGGCCAAGCTGGCGCTGCGCGCCGGCCGGCTCGACGAAGCGCTGGCGGCCCTCGAGGCGGAGCTGCACGCCTTCCCGGAGAACACCACCGTGCTGATGGAATGCGCGCAGATGAACTGCATGGTGCTGCGCCTGCGCAAGCAGCTGGATGCCCAGCGCGTCGAGCAGGTGCGCGGCTATCTGAGCCGCCTGGAGCGCCTCTTGCCGGGCCACGACCGCGTCGCCCAGATGCGCAAATACCTGCGCGACACCCTCAGCGCCCTGGCATGAACCGCGAACTGCTGGCCCTGCTGATCCATGACCTGAAGAACCAGCTGGGGGTGCTGGAGGCCGAGCTGGCGCAGCTGGAGCGGCGGCCCGAGGCCGAGCTGGCGCACCGCGCCCACCAGCATTGCGCCCAGCTGCGCCAGCGCCTGATCGCCTACCTGACGCTTTACGGCGCCGACGGCAGCCGCCTGCTGGCGCAGGCCTCGGACGAGTCGCCGCAGGCCTTTCTGCAAGGCCTGCTGCATGTGGATTCGCGCCCCGACCATGCGCCGCTGCGCCTGGGGCCCTGCAGCGGCGCGCCGGCCTTCTGGTACTTCGACCCGCGGCTGGTGCGCCTGGCCCTGGAGGCGGCGCTGCAGAACGCCTGGCGCTTCGCGCGCAGCGAGGTGGTGCTGGATGCCGGCGTGCGCGACGGCCAGCTGGTGTTCTCGGTGGACGACGACGGCCCCGGCCTGGGCAGCGCCGACCCCTCGGCCCAATCCTCCACCGGCCTGGGCCAGGAACTCTGCGCGGCGGTGGCGCGCGCCCACCAGCTCGGCGCGCGCTGCGGCAGCGTCAGTCTGCTGGACCGTCCCGGCGGCGGCACGCGCTTTGAAATCCTGCTGCCTTGAATGAGCCGGCCTGCCCCCTAACTTCCTCGCGGGGCGGCGGCTACACTGCCGCCACTTTCAGCCTCCCGCCGCCATGACCAGCGCCCCTGCCCAGCCCGCCCCGGGCGACACCGTCGAAGCCATGACCGTGCTGTTGCAGGCCTGGAAAAAGGGCGACGGCGCCGCCTTCGAACGCGTGGTGCAGGCGGTGCATGGCGAGTTCCTGCGCATGGCGGCCTCGCGCCTGCGCGGCCACGATGCCGCCACCCTGGCCAAGGGCGATGTGGTGAACGAGGCCATGCTGCGCCTGATGGCCGCGCCCAGCGACTGGCAGAACCGCGCGCATTTCTTCGCCACCGTCTCGCTGACCATGCGCAGCGTGCTGCGCGAGCATGCGCGCGCCCGCCTCGCCGACAAGCGCGGCGGCGGCCGCGTGCAGCTCACCCTCAGCTCGGCGGCGCTGGGCGAGGAATCGATGGCGGCCGATCTGCTCACCCTGGACGCGCTGCTGGACCAGCTCGGCGCCCACGACCCGCGCGGCGCCCAGGTGCTGGAGCTGACCTATTTCGCCGGCCTGCAACGCGCCGACATCGCCGAGGTGCTGGCCATCTCGGTGCCCACGGTGGACCGCGAGCTGCGCTTTGCGCGCGCCTGGCTGGCCGAACAACTGGGCCGCGAGCTGGAAGCCTGAGAGCGGGCATGAGCAGCAGCAGCGCCGCCGACCCCGATTTCGCCCAGGTCAAGGCGCTGTTCAACGAGATCTGCGACCTGCCCGATGAGGCCGCGCAACGCCGGCGTTTGGCCGAGCTGGCCGCCCCGGCGCAGCTCTGGGCGCGCGTGCTGCGCCTGGCCGGCCACGACGCCACCACCCGCTTTGCCAAGCCGGTGGCGGGCATGCTGGCCAGCGTCGGCGGCGCCGAGCTCAGGCCCGGCGAGCGCCTGGGCGCCTGGACCCTCGTGTCCGAGCTGGGCCATGGCGGCATGGGCATGGTCTACCTGGCCGAGCGCAGCGACGGCCATTACCAGCAGCGCGCCGCCATCAAGCTGCTGCGCGGCTGGTCGGGCGAGGCGGCGCTGGCCCAGCTGGCGCGCGAGCGTCAGATCCTCGCCTCCCTGAACCACCCCCATATCGCGCGCCTCATCGATGGCGGCAGCACGCCCGGCGGCCAGCCCTATCTGGTGATGGACTATGTCGAGGGCCAGCGCATCGACGTCTACCAGCACGAGCACGAGCTCGGGCTGGAGGCCACGCTGGAGCTGTTCCTGATGGTGTGCGAGGCGGTGGCCTATGCGCACCGCCAGCTGGTGGTGCATTGCGACATCAAGCCCGGCAATGTGCTGGTGGGCAGCGACGGCCGCGCCATGCTGCTGGACTTCGGCATCGCCCAGCTGCAGGGCAAGCGCGCTGAGAGTGGCGTGGACGGCAGCGCGCAGGACGGCGAGACGCTGGCGCTGACGCCGCGCTATGCCAGCCCCGAGCAGCGCGCTGGCGCGCCGGCCAGCAGCGCCAGCGACATCTACAGCCTCGGCGCCATGCTGGGCGAGCTGCTGCAGGCGCTGGGCCCGGCGGCGACGCGACCCGCGGAATGGCAGGCGATCGTGCGGCACGCCACCGCCCCCCAGCCGGAGGCGCGCTACCTCAGCGTGGCGGCGCTGATGTCGGATCTGCGCCGTTATCGCCAGCATCTGCCGCTGGCCGCGCTGCCGCGCAGCCCCGGCTATGTGGCGCGCAAATTCCTGCGGCGGCGCTGGCCCTGGGTGCTGGCGGGCAGCGGTACGCTGCTGATGGCGGCTCTGTTCACCCTGCGCGTGGTGCAGGAGCGCGACCGCGCGCTGCAGGCCGAGGCGCTGGCGCGCGCCTCGGCCGCGCAGGCACAGGGCGCCGAACGCCATGCCCTGGCGGAACGCGACCAGGCAGCCCAAGCGCGCGCCCAGGCCCAGCACGAGCGCGATGCGGCCCTGGCCGCCGAGGCACGCGCCGATGCCGAGCGGCGGCGCGCCGAGGCGGCCCGCCGGCTGGCCCAGCAGGAGGCCGAGACCACGCGCCAGGTGAGCGACTTCATGGTGGCGCTGTTCGAGGGCGCCGACCCGCGCGTCTCGGGCCGGCCCGACCTGAGCGCCGCCACCCTGGTGGACAAGGGCCGCGAGCGCATGGACCGCGACCTGCAGGGCCAGCCGGCGCTGCAGGCCTCGATGAAGGGCGTGCTCGGCAAGGTCTACGAGAACATCGGCAAGCCGCGCGCCGCCGTCGAGCTGTACGAACAGGCCATCGCTCTGGAGCGCGCCAAGCCACAGCGCCAGCCGCTGCGCGAGGCGGCGCTGCTGAGCCGCCTGGCCGTGACGCTGTCCAACGATGGCCAGGAGGCCAAGGCGGTGGCGCCGGCGCGCCGCTCGCTGGCGCTGCGCCAGCCCCTGGTGGTGGCCGATGCCCTGGAGCTGGCCGACGCCTACAACACCCTGGGCCTGGTGCTGACACGCGTCGACGCCCTCGACGAGGCGCGCCGCTGCCTGGACAAGGCGCTGGCGATACGCCTCGCCAGGCAGGGTGCCGAGCACCTGGACGTGGCGATCGCGATCCAGAACCTCGGCTCGCTGGCGCTGCGGGCCGGCCAGTTGCGCGAGGCCGAGGCGCAGTTCCGCCGCGCCCTCGAACTCAAGCGCCGCCTGCTCGGCGAGCAGAATCCTTCGGTGCTCACCAGCATGCAGTCGCTGGCCGTGGTGCTGGCCGCCCAGCACCGCGTCGACGAGGCCGAGGCCCTGCTGCGCGAGCTGGTGGCGCAGCGCCGCGCCGTGCACGGGCCGCAGAGCGCCACCGTGGCGAGTGCGCTCAACGAGCTGGCCAGCGTGCTGCAGGACGGCGGCCGCAGCGCCGAGGCGATCGCCGCCTACCGCGAGGCGCTGGCCCTGCACGAGCAGTTGCAGGGGCGCGGCTCGGTGAGCGTGGCGGTCAATATCAACAACCTCGCCACCGCGTTGGAGGATCTGGGCGACCCGGCCGCCGAAAGCCTGTACCGCGAATCGCTGGCGATCCGGCAGGCCGCCCTCAAGCCGGACGACCTGAGCTTGGCCCGCGCGCGCCACAACCTGGGCCGCTGGCTGCTGCGCGCCGGCCGCCTCGTCGAAGCCCAGCCGCTGCTCGAAGAGGCGGCCGTGCAGCGTCGCAAGCGCCTGCCGGCGGTCCACAACGACCGCATCGACTCCGAGCTGACCCTGGCCGAAGCCGCCCTGCTGCAGGGCGACAGCAGCACGGCCGCGGCCGGTGTTGCACTGGTGCAGGCACAGGAGGCGGCGCTGCGGCCGCTGCGCCGCGTGGCCTTGCTGCGCCTGCAAGGCCTGCTGGCCAGCCATCTGCAGCAGGCACAACAGGCCTTGGAGCATCACCAGGCTGCACTGCAACTGGCCCTGGCCACGGTAGCGCCCGAACACCCCAGCCTGCGGCGTCTGCGTCTCGATGTGGCCGAGGCGGCCGCCGCCCTGGCTCGGACCCCGGACAAACCCTAGGCCCTGATAGGCCGGCCGGCGCCACCGCCCTTATCCCCATAGAGCAGCAAAGCGCTGCAACAGGGGATCAAGATGAAAGCAACCATCTGGGCCGCAATGGCCCTGGCGAGCCTCGGACTGGGTATCGCGCAAGGCCCGGCCCAGGCCGCCACACAGTCCTTCCAGGGCGATTTCAGCCTGGACGACGAGCTCTTCAGCACCAGCGTCTGGCTCAGCCAGGACGATCAGCTGAGCGTGCAGAGCTTTTCCTTCGCGGGCGGGCAGAACGCGCTGGGCCAGCAGATCGCCGCCGGCGGCTTCGCGCCGGTGCTGGCCCTGTTCAGCGCGGGCGGCGAACTGCTGCAGCTGGCGCGTGGCAGCGCCGGCGCCTGCGGCGACCCGAGCAGCCCGGACCCCGCCAGCGGCTTTTGCTGGGATGCGCACTTCAGCATGGCCCTGCCGGCCGGCCACTACACCCTGGTGCTCTCGCAGGATGGCAACGAGCCGCTCGGCAGCCTGCTCAGCGACGGCTACAGCCAGACCGGCATCCCCGACTACACCGGCCTCGCCTACCTGGGCCAGCCCGGCCAGCATTTTGTGCAGGTCGACGCCAGCCAGCGCAGCGGCCACTGGGCCTTCGACATGCAGGCCGCCAGCGTGCCCGAGCCCGCCAGCGCGCTGCTGTGGCTGCTGGGCGGCGCCGGACTGATCGCGCGGCGGCGCCGTTACCTGGAACAGGCCTGAGGCCAAGGGGGATTGACCATGAAGCACTTCCGCATCGCCACCGCACTGGCCCTGCTCGCATGCACCGGCGGTGCGCGCGCACTCGATGTGCCGCTGCAGGCCGACGCGCAGATCAGCAACCTCACGCCCAGCATCAATTTTGGCAGCCTGCCACAACTGGGTGTGGGCGGCGGCGCCAGCGTGCTGCTGCGCTTTGACCTGGCCGCCGTGCTGCCCGCCGGACTCAGCGCTGCCAAGCTACAGAAGGCCAATTTGAAGCTGTTCGTCAACCGCGTCGGCGTGCCCGGCGCCATCGAGGTGCTGAGCGTCAACGGCGGCTGGGGCGAGAGCAGCGTCAGCGCCGCCGCCGCGCCGCCCAACAGCGGCGCGGGCAGCGGCCCGGTAGCGACGGTGAGCCAGGCCAACCAATACATCAGCATCGACATAACGAGTCAGGTCAAGGGCTGGATCAACAATCCCGCCAGCAATCTGGGCCTGCTGCTGCAACCCGCCTTGAGTGCGCCGGCTACACAGCTGTTCCTGGACAGCAAGGAAAACGCCGCCACCGGTCACGGCCCCAGCCTGGACATCAGCCTGATGGACCAGGGGCCGGTCGGCCCGCAAGGGCCCCAGGGCCTGCCAGGCCCGACCGGCCCGGTCGGGCCCAAGGGCGACACCGGCGCCACCGGCCCGGCCGGAGCCACGGGAGCACCCGGCGCAACGGGCACCCAGGGTCCGAGAGGCCTGACCGGTGCCACCGGCGCAACAGGCGCAACAGGCGCAACAGGCGCAGCGGGCCCGCAAGGGCCGCAGGGGCCGGCGGGGCCGGTCAACCTCGCCTACGGCCGCTACGACTACAGCCTGCCAGGCAACACCCATGCCTATCTCAACCTCTACTGCCCCAGCAATATGTTTGTGGTGGGTGGTGGTTGCGGTCACCGCGACTACAACAGCGCGCAGACCGACATCACGGTCAACTACGCCGGCCCCAACCCCGACAACCAGCGCGGCGGCTACGCCTGCCGCATCAACAACAGCTCGAGCAGCAGCCGTGCGGTGCGCGCCTACGTCATGTGCATCAGCGCCAGCAATGTCACCGGCCCCTGAACCCGCCATCAGCCCATCAGCCCATTGGCCCATTGGCCCATTGGCCCATTGGCCCATTGATCAAGGAGTGAGCATGTTGTCCCATCGATTCATCCGCGCCGGCGCGAGCTTGGTCCTGCTTGCTTGCGCCCTGCCGGCACAGGCCCTCGACGCACCGCTGGCCGCCGATAGCCATGTCAACAGCCTGCTGCCCGGCAACAACTTCGGCAGCCTGCCAACGCTGAACGTGGGCGGCGGCGCCAGCGCCCTGCTGCGTTTTGACCTGGCCACCCTGCCCGCCGGCACCACGGCCGCCAAGCTGGTGAAGGCCAATCTGATCCTGTATGTGAACCGCGTCGGTGCTCCCGGTGCGATCGAGGTGCTGGGGCTCAACGGCGCCTGGGCCGAGGGCAGCGTCACGGCCGCGAACCAGCCGCCCAACGCCGGCGCCGGCAGTGGCATCAGCGTGCCGGTGGGCGCGGCCAACCAGTACATCAGCGTGGACCTGACCGGCCTGGTCAAACAGTGGATCAGCAACCCCGGCAGCAACTTCGGTCTGGCGCTAACGACGGCCCTGAGCGCCCCGGGCACGGTGGCGTTCTTCGACAGCAAGGAGAACACCGCCACCGCCCATGTGGCCAGGCTGGACCTGACCCTGGCCGACCAAGGGCCCAAGGGCGACACCGGCGCCACCGGGCTGACCGGGGCGACGGGCGCCAAGGGTGCCACCGGCGCGACCGGCGCGATCGGTGCGACGGGTCCGGCGGGGATCCAGGGGCCGCAGGGCCAGGCCGGCGTATCCGGGCACCAACGCGTCAGCGCCACTACCAGCATACCGGCCAGCTTCCTGGCCACCCTGGTGGCCAGTTGCCCGAGCGGCAAGAAGGTGCTGGGCGGTGGCGTGCAATTCCCCAGCCTGGGCAGCCAGCTGGATCAGCTCAAGCTGGTGATGCACCAGAGCTATCCGTCCAGCGACAGCAGCTGGCAGGTCTACTTCTCCAACACCAACGCCTTCGCGGTCCAGGCCACCGTGTGGGCCATCTGCGCCAGCGCGCTGTAGCAGCACGGCGAGGGCGCTCAGTCCTCCCCCGACTCCGGCAGGTGGATCATGCCGGTGTGGTAGTTGTACTCGAACACCTCGCCATAACGCGCCCATTCGATGGCCACCTGGAGCACGCGCTCGGCCTCGTGGGCGTCCATGCTCTCCTGCAGCAGCTTGAGGAAGGGCTCCTCGCGCAGCTCACCATGCGCCTCCTGCTCCAGGCTGTGGCGGATGAAGGCGGCGATCGGCACATGGGCGAGCAGCTGCTGGCCGAAGATCTCGCGGCGGAACTCGTGCTCGCCCTCCACATACTTCTGGCCCAGCGGCGTGATGAGGATGTCGCCATGCTCGAGCTGGGCCAGGCCCAGGCGCTGCAACGCATCGGCCAGCGGCAGCAGGTCCTCGTCGGTGAGCTCGCTTTCCTCGGCCAGCTGGGGCAGGTCGGCGCGGCCCTTGAAGCGCTCGTCCACCAGCAGCTCGAGCAGGCTTTCCATGCGGCCCACGTCGGCCTCGGGCAGACGGTCTGACAGATGCGGCTTGGGCGCCTCGGCCTGGCCGGCAGGCACGGCGCCCACCGTCATCAGGCTGTAGACCTCGTCGATCAAGAGGCGCACCTCGGGGCTGTCGGGGTGGCGCGGCCGCGGCAGGCTGATCGGCAGCTCGGCGCGCACCCGGCCGGGGTTGCTGGAGAAGATCAGCACCCGGTCGGCCATCAACACCGCCTCCTCGATATTGTGCGAAACCACCAGCATGGCTTGTGTCGGCATGCTGCCACCGTCCCAGAGCTCCAGGATCTCGTTGCGCAGGCGTTCGCCGGTGAGCACGTCCAGCGCCGAGAAGGCCTCGTCCATCAGGAGCACCGCCGGCTCGGTGACGAGGGCGCGCGCCAGGCCCACGCGCTGGCGCATGCCGCCGGAGAGTTCACGCGGCAGCGCGCCTTCGAAACCGGCCAGGCCAATCAGCTCGATCGCCGCCTCGGCACGCTTGGCGCGCTCGTCCGGCGCCACGCCGCGCGCCTCCAGGCCCAGCTCAACGTTCTGCTGCACCGTCAGCCAGGGGAACAGCGCAAAGGACTGGAACACCATGGCAATGCCCTCGGCCGGGCCGAACAGCGGCTGGCCGCGGTAGCTGACCGTGCCACCATCCACCGGAATCAGCCCCGCCATGATGCGCAGCAAGGTGGACTTGCCCGATCCCGACTGGCCCAGCAGGGCCACGATCTCGCCCTTGGCGAGCTCGAAGTCCACCCGTTCCAGCACCGAGCGCGAGCTGCCGTCCGAGGACTTGAAGCTCTTGGCCACGTTTTTCAGTTCGATCAGATTCGTCATGGCTGGGTTCAGAAGTGCATTCTTTGCTCGGCGAGCCGGTACAGGCGCCGCCACACCCAGTGGTTGAGCGCCATCACGAACACGCACATCACGCCAATGCCCAGCGCAATGCGCGGGAAGTCGCCGGCCGCCGTCATCTGCTGGATATAGCTGCCCAGGCCCTGGGCCTGCAGCGTGGTGTCGCCCCAGCTCACATATTCCGCCACGATGCTGGCATTCCAGGATCCGCCGCTGGCGGTGATGGCGCCGGTCACGAAGCTGGGGAAGATCGCTGGCAGCAGGTAGCGCCGCCACATCAGCCAGCCCTTCAGGCCGAGGTTGTGCGCCGCGTAGCGCAGCTCCGAGGGAATGGTGGAGGCGCCCGCCACCACATTGAAGAGCAGGTACCACTGCGTGCCCAGGATGATGAGGGGCGAGAGCCAGATATCCGGATTGAGCTGCCAGCGCAGGATCAGTATCACCGCCACCGGAAACACCAGATTGGACGGGAAGGCCGCCAGGAACTGCGCCAGCGCCTGCACCCGGCCGGCGATGCGCGGGTTGAGCCCTATCCATACACCGATGGGCACCCAGATCAGCGAGGCCACCGCGATCAGCACCAGCACGCGTGCCAGGGTGTAGAAGCCCAGCTTGAAGACATGACCCACTTCGCCCCAGCCCACCTCGCCATGGATGAAGCTCACCAGGCGCCAGAGCGCGAACATCACCAGCGCCGCCAGCACCGCATCCCAGACACGAGCCCAGAGCGGATTGGCGGGCTTGGGCCGGGCGCGAATGGAGGTGCCGTCGAAGCGCAAGCGCATCGGCGTGAAGCTGGACGTGAGCCAGCGGCCCGGCCAGTCGCCCAGGCGTTGCAGCAGCGCGGTGCGACGCAGCCAGGTCAACAGCCAGGAGGTCGGTGCGTTCTCGCTGCCCGACTCCTCGAAACGGAACTTGTCGGCCCAGGCCAGCAGCGGGCGGAAGAACAGTTGGTCGTAGAGCAGGATGCCGATCAGCATGCCCAGGATGGCATAGCCGATGGCGTGCAGGTCCTTGGCGGCGATCGCCATCGCGATGTAGGAGCCCACGCCCGGCAGCTTGATGTCCTGGTTGGCCACCGAGATCGCCTCCGAGGCGACCACGAAGAACCAGCCGCCCGACATGCTCATCATCATGTTCCACAGCAGGCCGGGCATCGCGAACGGCAGCTCCAGGCGCCAGAAACGCTGCCAGGCCGACAGGCGGAAGATGCTGGCAGCCTCCTGCAGTTCGGCCGGCACGGTGCGCAGTGACTGGTAGAGGCTGAAGGCCATGTTCCAGGCCTGCGAGGTGAAGATGGCGAAGATGGCCGCGCATTCCACCCCCAGCAGGCTGCCCGGAAACAGTGCGATGAAGCCCGTCACCGTGATGGACAGAAAGCCCAGGATGGGAATGGACTGCAGGATGTCCAGCAGCGGCACCAGCAGCTTCTCGGCCGCGCGCACCTTGGCGGCGAGCGCCGCGAACACGCAGGCGAACAGCACCGAGGCCGCCAGCGCCAGGAACATGCGCAGCGTGGTGCGCAGCAGGTAGTAGGGCAGCGCCAGCGGGTCCAGGCTGATGGGCAGCACCTCGCCCACATGGAAGGGCCTGGCCATCTGCGTGGCGGCCAGCGCCAGCAGGCTGAAGCCGGCCAGCACCAGGGGCAGCAAGGCCCAGTCCCAGCGGTTGAGCGCGGGCTCGACCACCTGGCGGGGAAAGAATTCTTGGCGCTGCTCCTGCATGGTGGGCCATGCTAGGCGATGTCAGCTGAGCGGAAGCTGACTTGGAGCCAACTCAGCCCGATGCCGCCGCCAGCGCCTCGCGCACCGCCGCCACCTGGCGGCGCGAGACCGACAGCCATTCGTTCACCGTGGCAACGCGCACGGCCCAGCCCTCGGCGCCTTCACTGGCCTCGCCGGGCTCGGCCGCCTCGGGGCTGCCGCCATCGCTGGGCGCGTGGCGCTCGAGCTCGCGCACCGCCGCCTTGGCCACCAGGGCATTGCGGTGCACGCGCAGAAAGCGCTCGCCCAGGCGCTGCTCGAGCTCGCTGAGGCTGCCGTCCATCACATAGCTCTGGCTGGCGGTGCGCAGGGTCAGGTACTTGAGCTCGGCCTTGAAGTACAGCACCTCGGCCAGCGGCACGCGGATCAGGCGGCCGCGGTCGCTGATATTGATCACCGGGCCCTCGGCGGCCGCGTCGGCGGCGCCCTGCTGCGACCGGGCGGCGGCGCGCTCGGCGATGCGCTGGGCCACGCGCGCCAGCGCCGCCTGCAGGCGCTCGCGCCGCACCGGCTTGGTGAGGTAGTCGATCGCATCCAGTTCGAAGGCACGCAAGGCATGCTCGGCATGGGCGGTGACGAACACCACCGCGGGCCGCGGCTCGCGCTCGCGCAGCGCGTCGGCCAGTTGCAGGCCGTCCGGGCCGGGCATCTGCACGTCCAGCAGGATCAGGTCGCAGCCATGGTCGCGCAGCCATTGCTGGGCCTGCGAGGCGGTGCCGGCCTCGGCCACCACCTCGGCATGCGGCTCGGCGCAGCTCTCCACCAGGCCGCGCAGGCGCATGCGGGCGAGCGGCTCGTCGTCGACGATCAGGACCTTGAGGGCGGGCTGCAGGTGCATGGTTCAGCGGGGCAGAACGATTCGGACGGTGAAGCGGCCGGGCTCCTGGCGGACCTCGAAGCGCGCGGCCACATCATGCATCAGACGCAGGCGGTCGCGCACATTGCGCAGCGCCAGGCCATGGCCGGGCACGCTGGAGGCGACGCCCACGCTGTTGCTCACCAGGATCTCGACCTCGGCGCCGCGGCTCTTGGTACGCACCTCCAGCGCGCCGCCGGCGTCGTTGGGCTCGACGCCATGGCGCACCGCGTTCTCCACCAGGGGCTGCAGCAGCAAGGGCGGCACGCGCGCATTGCCGGCGCTTTCGTCGAGCTGCCAACGGATGCGCAGGCGCTCGCCGAACCGGATCTGCTCGATGTCCAGATAGCGCCGCGCCAGCTCCACCTCCTCGTTGAGGCTGACCACCGTGCTGGCCTCGGCCAGGGCCACGCGGAACAGCTCGCTCAGGTCCTCCAGCACCGCCTCGGCGCGGTTCGGGTCCACGCGCACCAGGGCCATCGCGGTGTTGAGGGTGTTGAAGAGGAAATGCGGGCGGATGCGCGACTGCAGCTCCACCAGCTGGGCCAGGGCATCGGCGGGCCGCTGCGAGCGCTCGCGCAGCTTCATCCAGTACAGCAGCATGGCCGCCATGGCGGCGCCGGCCAGCGCCACGCTGAGCTGGCGGAACCAGCCGCTGGGCTCGTCGCTGGCGAGGTTGAGCAGCTGCCAGCCCAGGCTGGCGCCCAGCGCCCCCAGGCCCAACAGCACGGCCCATTGCCAGGGCTCGCGCAGACGCGCCAGCGGCCGGCGCGCGCCGCACACCAGCAGCAGCCAGAACAGCACGGCCGAAAGCGTCACCACCGTGCCGCTGCTCATCCACCACAGCCATTGCAGGGGTTCGCGCGCCGCCAGCGCCAGGCCCAGGGCCAAGAGGGCCTGCACGCCCAGCACCGCGCGCAGCACCAGGCCGACATGGCAGACGTCGAAGACGCGCTCGCCGTCGAACAGCGGCGCCACTTGTTCCTCCACCTCGGCGGGCGTGGGCGCCAGGCCCAGCATGCTGGTGAGGTTGCGGCTGTCGTGCCAGTCGTTGTGGTGCTTGCCTGCCATGCCGAGGGGCCTATGGGGCCCCGCCCTTAGAATCAATGCCCGCATTCTGCTTCAGCGGCGCGCCCTGCCCCCTTTCCACCCTTCCCGCACCCTTTCCGCCATGTCCGCCGACAACCAACTCGACAACAAGTCCCAAGCCTGGTCCGCGCTGTTCTCCGAACCGATGAGCGAGTTGGTGAAGCGCTACACCGCCAGCGTGTTCTTCGACCAGCGCCTCTGGAAGGCCGACATCCAGGGCAGCCTGGCGCATGCCGAGATGCTCGCCGCGCAAGGCATCCTGACCGCCGAGGACCACGCCGCCATCCAGCGCGGCATGGCGCAGATCACGAGCGAGATCGAGGCCGGCCAGTTCGAATGGAAGCTGGACCTGGAGGACGTGCACCTGAACATCGAGGCGCGCCTGACCACCCTGATCGGCATCGCCGGCAAGCGCCTGCACACCGGCCGCAGCCGCAACGACCAGGTGGCCACCGATGTGCGGCTATGGCTGCGCGACGAGATCGACGCCATCGGCGCGCTGCTGCAGGCCCTGCAGCTGGCCATGGTGGAGGTGGCGGAGCAGAACGCCGAGGTGATCCTGCCCGGCTTCACCCACCTGCAGGTGGCCCAGCCGGTGGCCTTTGGCCATCACCTGCTGGCCTATGTGGAGATGTTTGCGCGCGATGCCGAGCGCCTGGCCGATGCGCGCCGCCGCGTGAATCGCCTGCCGCTGGGCGCCGCGGCGCTGGCCGGCACCAGCTACCCGCTGGACCGCGAGCGTGTGGCGAAGACCCTAGGCATGGAGGGCGTGTGCCAGAACAGCCTGGACGCGGTGAGTGACCGCGACTTCGCGATCGAGTTCAGCAGCGCCGCCGCGCTGGTGATGGTGCACATCTCGCGCCTCAGCGAAGAGCTGATCCTGTGGATGAGCCAGAGCTTCGGTTTCATCGACCTGGCCGATCGCTTCTGCACCGGGTCAAGCATCATGCCGCAGAAGAAGAACCCCGACGTGCCCGAGCTGGCGCGCGGCAAGACCGGCCGCGTGGTCGGCCATCTGATGGGCCTGATCACCCTGATGAAGGGCCAGCCGCTGGCCTACAACAAGGACAACCAGGAAGACAAGGAGCCGCTGTTCGACACCGTCGACACCTTGAAGGACACGCTGCGCATCTTTGCCGAGATGATGGGCGGCCTGACCGTCAAGCCCGAGGCGATGGAGCGCGCGGCCTTGAAGGGTTATGCCACCGCCACCGACCTGGCCGACTACCTGGTGAAGAAGGGCCTGGCCTTCCGCGATGCGCACGAGATTGTGGCCCATGCGGTGAAGACCGCCATCGCCACCGGCCTGGACCTGTCGCAGCTGCCGCTGGCCGAACTGCAGAAGTTCGATGGCCGCATCGAGGCCGATGTGTTCGAGGTGCTGTCGCTGCGCGGCTCGCTGAACGCACGCAACATCCTGGGCGGCACCGCGCCGGCCCAAGTGCGCGCCCAGGTGGCGCGCCATCGCGCCCGCCTGGCCGCCGCCGCGGCGCATTGACATGTCGCAAGCCGGGGCGCGCCCGCGCGCCCTATGCTGAGCCCCTCACTTTGAGCACGACCATGAGCAGCATCACCTGGAACGAGCAACTCGCGCTCAACCACGCCCAACTCGACCACACGCATGAGGAATTCGTCGGCTTGCTGAACGAGTTCGCGGCGGTGCTGGCCAGCGGCGCCGACTCGCTGCCCGCCTTCCAGCGCCTGCTCGCCCATACCGAAGAGCATTTCGCGATGGAAGAGCGCTGGATGGCCGCCACCGGCTTCGCGCCCGAGAACTGCCACAGCAAGCAGCACGCGATGGTGCTGGACACCTTGCGCGAGGTGCTGCGCTATGCGGTGGAGCTCAAGGACATGGAGCCCATGCGCATCATCGTGGGCGAGCTCTCGCAATGGTTCCCGGCCCATGCCGAGATGATGGACGCCTCGCTGGTGTTCCACATGAGCCAGGTGGGCTACGACAGCGCCACCGGCACGCTGAGCCAGCCGCTGCAGCAAGCCTCGGCCACCATCAGCTCCTGCGGCAGCGCCAGCTGCAGCTGAAGTCGGCGCGCGGCCGCTCCTATGTTCCCGCTCTTTGACATAAGGCAAGCCGACAGCTTGACCTAGGGTAAACCCGCCATTCCAATCCATGAGTCCGCCGTCTGGCGCGCCAATCCGGCGCCGCGGCAGGCTCACAGGGAAGGACAACATGAGCGGGAAAAAGAATATGGCGGACCTCGGCATCGGCGTACGCCTGGGCCTGGGATTCGGGGTCCTGCTGCTGATGATGGCGGGCATCATCTTCATCGCCTGGCAGCAGTTCGGCCGCGCCGACGCGGTCAACAGCCGTATCATCGAGCAGGACTGGGTCAAGGCCGATGCGGCCAATGTGGTGAACGCCAGCACGCGCGCCAATGCGCGCAACACCATGGAGCTGATCGTCAGCGCCGATGCGGCGCAGTCGGCCCGCGCCAAGCAGCGCATCGAGGCCAACAAGCAGATCATCACCGAGGCCCTGCGCACCCTGGAGTCGCTGGTGCGTCTGCCCGAGGGCAAGGCCATGCTGGCCCAGCTGAAGGAGACGCGCGCCAAGTACGTGGCCTCCTTCAGCAAGGTGGCCAAGCTGGTCGACGAGGGCCGCAAGGACGAGGCCACGCAGCTGCTCAACAGCGAAACCCTGGCCCTGCTGGATGCCATGCAGGAGCCCATCAACGGGCTCACCGCCCTGCAGAAGAAGGTGGTGGTGGCCAGCAGCGCCGAGTTGCGCGGCGATCTCGGCACCGGCCGCATGCTGCTGCTGGCCGTCGGCGCGCTGGGCCTGGCGCTGGGCGTGGGCTTTGCCTGGTGGATCACGCGCTCCATCACCCGGCCCCTGCATGCGGCGCTGCGCGTCGCGCGCACCGTGGCGGCCGGCGACCTCAGCAGCCAGATCGAGGTGCGCAGCGCCGACGAATGCGGGCAGCTGCTGCAGGCCTTGAAGGACATGAACGCCAGCCTGGTGAGCATCGTCAGCCAGGTGCGCCAGGGCGCGGATTCGATGGCCATCGCCACCGACCAGATCGCCGCCGGCAATCTCGATCTGTCGTCGCGCACCGAGGAGCAGGCCAGCTCGCTGCAACAGACCGCGGCCTCGATGGAGCAGCTGTCGGCCACCGTCAAGCAGAACTACGACGGCGGCCGCCATGCCAACCAGCTGGCCGAAACCGCCTCGGGTGTGGCCGTCAAGGGCGGCGCCGTGGTGGCCCAGGTGGTGCAGACCATGGAGGCCATCAACGCCTCGTCGACCAAGATCGCCGACATCATCGGCGTGATCGACGGCATCGCCTTCCAGACCAACATCCTCGCCCTGAATGCCGCGGTGGAAGCCGCGCGTGCCGGCGAGCAGGGACGCGGCTTCGCCGTCGTGGCCGGCGAGGTGCGCAGCCTGGCGGGCCGCAGCGCCGAGGCCGCACGCGAGATCAAGAAGCTCATCACCGGTTCGGTGGGCAATGTGCGCGAGGGCTGCAAGCTGGTGGAACAGGCCGGCAGCACCATGGACGAGATCGTCGTGCACGTGCGGCGCGTGGCCGACCTGATGGGCGAGATCACCACCGCCAGCAAGGAGCAGACCACCGGCATCGAGCAGGTCAACCAGGCGGTGGGCCAGATGGACCAGGTGACGCAGCAGAACGCCGCCCTGGTCGAGGAGGCCGCGGCCGCCGCGCAATCGCTGTCCGACCAGGCCCAGGGCCTGGTGCAGGCGGTGAGCGTGTTCAAGCTCGGCGCCGCGACGCCGGGCCAGGGCTGAGGCCATGGCCTACTTCGAATGGGCCGATGACATGGTGATCGATGGCGGCGCGATCGACGCGGACCACCGCCATCTGGTCGATCTGGTGAACCAGCTGCACAGCGCCACCACCGAGGGCCGCGGCATGGAGGTGGTGGAGACCATCCTCAAGGAGCTGCTCGCCTACACCGCCGAGCATCTGCAGCGCGAGGAGCAGCGCATGGCCGAGCTGCAGTTCCCCGATCTCGAGCGCCACCGGCTCACGCATGCGAAGTTCATCGCCGATCTGCAGGCCCTGCGCGTGCGCTTCGAGGCCGGCAGCATCGCGGTGGCGGCGCAGCTCTCGGCGGTGCTGCGCGACTGGTTGTCGCTGCACATCCGGCGCGGCGACAAGGAATTGCTGCGCTTCGTGCAGCGCCGCCAGCGCGCCTGAGCGCACGCGCTGCTGCTGCCAGCCCCTGTCAGCAGCGCGCGCCACAATGCGGCATGGCCGCATCGCCTTCTTCCTCCGCCGCCAGCGGGCCCCTGCCCGAGCGCCTGATCGCGCACCTCGACATGGACGCCTTCTATGCCTCCGTCGAGCTGCTGCGCTATCCCGATCTGAAGGGCCTGGCGGTGGTGGTGGGCGGGCGGCGCGCGCATGAGCCCAAGACCCTGCCCGACGGCACGCGCCAGTACGCGCGGCTGCGCGACTACACCGGCCGCGGGGTCGTCACCACCTCCTCCTACGCGGCCCGCGATCTGGGCGTGTTCTCGGCCATGGGCCTGATGAAGGCGGCGCTGCGCGCGCCCGATGCCATTCTGCTGCCCACCGATTTCGACTCCTACCGGCGCTACTCACGCCTGTTCAAGGCCGCGGTGGCCGAAGTGGCGCCGGTGATCGAGGACCGCGGCATCGACGAGATCTACATCGACCTCTCCGACGTGCCCGGCATCCGCGAGCCGGTGGGTCACGATCCGCTGGGCGGGGTGCGCGCGGTGGCGCGCGAGATCAAGAACTCGGTGCTGCGCGCCACCGGCCTGAGCTGCTCGATCGGCATCACGCCCAACAAGCTGCTCTCCAAGATCGCCTCCGAGCTCGACAAGCCCGACGGCATCACCATCCTCCTGGCCGAGGAGATTCCCGCCCGCATCTGGCCGCTGGGCGTGCGCAAGATCAACGGCATCGGCCCCAAGGCCGGCGCCAAGCTGCTGGAGCTGGGCATCGAGAGCGTGGGCGAGCTGGCGGCCGCCGACCCGGCGCTGCTGCGCCAGCATTTCGGCGAGAGCTATGCGGCCTGGCTGCACGAGGCTGCGCATGGCCGCGACGACCGGCCGGTGGTGACGCACAGCGAGCCCGTCTCGATCAGCCGCGAGACCACCTTCGAACGCGACCTGCACGCCAAGCACGACCGCGCCGAACTGGGCGCGATCTTCACGCGCCTGTGCGAGCAGCTCGCCGCCGACCTCGAGCGCAAGGGTTATCTGGGCCGCACGGTGGGCATCAAGCTGCGCTTCGAGGGCTTTCGCACCGTCACGCGCGACCTCACCCTGGAGCTGCCCACCCAGGATGCGCAGGCGATCCGCCGCGCCGCCGGCGCCTGCCTCAAGCGCGTGGACCTGAGCCAGCGCCTGCGCCTGCTGGGCGTGCGCATCGGCAGCCTGTCGCGCCCCGGCGACGCCGCAGCGCCGCGGCGCGGCAGCAAGCCCGCCGCACCGTCCAGGGCCGAGAACCTGCCGTTGTTCTGAGCCTCTACACGCCCGGGCCGGGGCTGGGTATGCTCAAGCTCTGAGCCCGACCGAGCCGCATGACGCCCACCACGCCGAACGCCGAGGAACCCCAGCCCTGCCTGCAGCGCCTGCGCCGCGCGGCGCTGCGGCATCCGCGCTGCACACCGGCCCTGTACGAGCAGCTCGGCGCGCGCTGGCAGGCCGAAGGCCGGACGGCGGCGGCGCTGGACGCGCTGTACGGCCGCTTCTTCGTACTGGAGCGCCTGGGCCTGGCGCTGGACCTGCGCCGCCAGCTCGAGGCCGGGCTGAATGAGGCCACCGAGGCGCATTTGCCGCAGCAGGCGGCGCGCCTGCACGAGGCGCTGGGCCGGCTGCATTACCAGATGGGCGAATACCAGCTCGCCAGCACGCATTGGTCGCAGGCGCTGGACCTGGCCGCCATGCTGGGCGATGGGCGCACCGGCGTGGCCGCCCGCATCGGCCTCGGCCAGATCCATTACGCGCTGGGCGACTGGCCCACTGGCGAGCGTTTCCACAGCGATGCGCGCGGCCTGCTGCAAGGCCTGGACGACGATTACCTGGAAAGCAAGCTGCGCATCAACCTCGGCGTGGGCCTGTTCAACCGCCAGCAGTACGAGGCGGCGGCGCAGGAGTTCGGCCTGGGCCGGGCGGCGGCGGCGCGCGCCGGGCATCGCGACTATGTGGCCGAGGCGCAATGGCACGAGGCGCGCAGCGCCCAGGCGCGCGGCCAGCACGAGCAGGCCCTGCAGCTGTGCCGCGAGGCGCTGGCGCGCGCGCGCCAGGCCGGCTATGCCTGGCTGCAGACCATGGCCAGCGCCACCCTCACCGAGCTGGCCGCGGCGGGCGACGACATCGCCGAGGCGATACGCTGCGGCGAGGAGAGCCTGGAGCTGGCGCGGCGGCTGGGCGCGCGCCGCCAGCAGAGCACCGCGCACCGTGCGCTGGCCAAGCTCTACCAGAACCAGGGCCGCCTGCAGGCGGCGCTCAACCATCTCTGGCAGCACCAGGAGCTGGAGGGCGAGCTCTACCGGCTCAGCCTGCCCGAGCGCTTGAGCGCCCTGGCGCGCTTCGACCTCAGCCAGCAGCCGCCCGAGGAGCGGCTGCTGAACCTGTCCAACCGCATGTGGAGCATCGAAAGCGAAGAGGACCTGGCCGCCGCGGTGCAGGCGATGCGGCCCGAGATCGAATCGGTGCTGGCGGTCGACGCGGTGCAGTTCTGGTGGGACGCCCAGGGCCGCGGCGAGTTTGCCCCGCTGCCGCCGGTGGCCGCGGCGCAGCTGGACGCCGAGCATTGCCCGCGCTACCTGGCCATGCTGGACGCGCTGCACCAGCCGCTGGCACTGTCGGAGTGGAGCCTGCACCCCTGCCATGCCGAGCTCAGCGCGCTGGCCGGCGCCAGCGGGCTGGTGCTGCCGCAGTCGCGCCTGGAGTTCGCGCTGCGCCTGCAGGGTCGGGTGCGCGCCGTGCTGTGGCTGGACCAGCAGCACGCGCTGCGCGCCTGGTCGCGCGACGAGCTGCTGCGCGCCAGCCATATCGCCAAGCTCTACGAGCGCCTGCTGCTGGCGCTGGACCTGGCCCAGGCCAAGCGCGCCCAGCAGGAGATGGAGCGCGAGAAGTTCAGCTCGCTGGGCCGGCTGGTGGCCAGCGTCGCGCATGACGTCAACACCCCGGTGGGCGTGGCCATCACGGCGGCCTCGGGCCTGGGCGATGCGGCCGCGCGCAGCCTGCAGGCCTTGCGGGGCGAGCGCGTCAGCCGCCAGGAGCTGACCGCCCTGGCCGAGCAGATGCACGCCAGCGCCGAGCTGGTGGAGCGCAATCTGCAGCGCGCCGCCACCCTGATCGGCGACTTCAAGCGCATCTCGGTGGACCAGCAGGCCGAGACCCTGGAGACCTTCAGGCTGGCCGACTATCTGCGCAGCGTGGTCTCGGTGCACAGCCCGGTGCTGCGCAAGGCCGGCATCGAATGCAGGCTCGACATTCCGGAAGCGCTCGAGATGACCCAGGTGTCCGGCCTGCTGACCCAGGTGTTCTCCAACCTCATCATGAACAGCCTCACCCATGCCTTCCCCGCGGGCCGGGGCGGCCAGATCGAGATCGCTGCCGAGGCCTGCGGCGCCGATCAGCTGCTGATCAGCTACAGCGACGACGGCGTGGGCCTCAGCCCGGAGGCGCGCCGCCATGCCTTCGAGCCCTTCTTCACCACCAAACGCGGCCAGGGCGGCTCGGGCCTGGGCATGTACATCGTCTACAGCATCGTGCACAAGCTGGGCGGCAGCCTGGAACTGCCCGAGCGGCCGCGCGGCATGTGCCTGCGCATGCGCCTGCCGCGTAGCGCGCAGGTCTGAGGGCGGACCTGAGAGCGGGCCTGACGCTCAGGTGCTCAGCGCGTCGGCAGGCGCCACATCCAGAAGGCCACGCAGGCGCAGCAGGCGGCCGGCAGCCAGCACCAGGCCAGCGGCAGCCGGTAGGCGGCCCACAGCGAGCCCAGCGTCATCATGGTCCAGGCCAGTTGCTTGGCGCGCAGCGGGACGGCATGGTGGTCGCGCCAGTTGCGCACCATTGGCCCGAAGCGCGGATGGTTCAGCAGCCAGGCCTCGCAGCGCGTGCTGCCGCGCGCAAAGCAGAAGGCCGCCAGCAGCACGAAGGGCGTGGTGGGCAGCAGCGGCACGAAGATGCCGATGATGCCCAGCGTCAGGCTGGCGATGCCGGCCAGCACCCACAGCAGGCGCTGCCAGACCGGCCGGCGTGGCAATAGCAGGGGCACCGAGGTTTCGCTCATGGGCAAATCATCGCATGCCGCTACAGTGCGGGCATGAGCAGCGCCCCCGCTTCGGACCTCCGCTTCCCCTCCATCGACGGCTTGCGCGCCTTTGAAGCCACCGCCCGGCTGGGCAGCCTGGAGCGTGCCGCCGAGGAGCTCTGCGTCAGCGCCAGCGCGGTCAGCAAACGCATCAGCACGCTGGAAGAGCTGCTGGGCCTGACGCTGCTGATGCGCACCGCCAAGCCGCTGGCGCTGAGCGCCGCCGGCAAGGAGTATCTGGAGCAGGTGCGCGCCGCGCTGAGCCTGCTGGCCGCCGTGCCCCTGCACCAGCGCAGCGCCCAGCGCCTGGAGCGCCTGCGCGTCACCGTGCCGCCCACCTTCGCGCGCCAGATCCTGGTGCCGGCCCTGCCCGAGTTCACCGCCGCCCATCCCGAGCTGGAGCTGGAGCTGGTGCTGTCGATTCCCTATCTGGACGAGACCAGCCCGCCGGCGGACGTGGAGGTGCGGCATGGCGACATGCCCGAGGGTCAGGTCTTGCTGCGCGACGTGGTCACGCCGATGGCCGCGCCCAGCCTGCTGGCGCGCATGCCGCCGCTGCGCCAGCCCGCCGACCTGCAGGACTGGCCGCTGCTGCGCACGCCGCTGGAGCCCTGGACGCCCTGGCTGCGCGCCGCCGGCCTGGCCTGGCCCGAGCCCGCCAGCGGCACGCGCTTCGTCGACCTCGGCCTGACCCTGGAGGCCGCGGTGTGCGGCCAGGGCGTGGCGCTGGGGCGGCCGACGCTGGCCGGCCCCTATCTGCACAGCGGCGCGCTGCAGCGGCTCTTCCCCCTGAGCGTGCCGGCCGCCAAATGCTATGGCCTGCTGCAGCACAGCGGGTCGGGCGCGGCGGCCGCCTTCGGCGCCTGGCTGCGCGGCCGCTGCCAGCGCCTGCAGGAAGAATAAGTTTCAGCCCGCGGCTGAAGAACTTTCCCGGCGCGCCGCGGCCCAGGCCCTAGCATGCGTTCCAAACCAAGGAGACCCCCATGCCCGTGATCACCTGCATCGAAGATCTGCGCCTGCTGGCCCAGCGGCGCGTGCCGCGCATGTTCTACGACTATGCCGATTCGGGCTCCTGGACCGAGAGCACCTACCGCGCCAACTCGGCCGATTTCCAGGCCATCAAGCTGCGCCAGCGCGTCGCCGTGAACATGGAGAACCGCAGCACCGCCACCACCATGGTGGGCCAGCGCGTGGCGATGCCGGTGGCGATCGCGCCCACCGGCCTGACCGGCATGCAGCATGCCGACGGCGAGATCCTGGCGGCCAGGGCGGCCGAGAAGTTCGGCATCCCCTTCACGCTCTCGACCATGAGCATCTGCTCGATCGAGGACGTGCGCGCGCGCACCAAGGCACCGTTCTGGTTCCAGCTCTACGTGATGCGCGACCGCGACTTCATCGAGCGCCTGATCGAGCGCGCCAAGGCCGCCCAGTGCAGTGCCCTGGTGCTGACGCTGGATCTGCAGATCCTGGGCCAGCGCCACAAGGACATCCGCAACGGCCTGTCCGCGCCGCCCAAGCCCACCATCGCCAACCTCATCAACCTGATGACCAAGCCGCGCTGGTGCCTGGGCATGCTGGGCACGCCGCGGCGCCAGTTCGGCAACATCGTCGGCCATGTGAAGGGGGTGGAGAACATGGGCTCGCTGTCCGAATGGACCGCCAAGCAGTTCGATCCCCAGCTCAGCTGGGCCGACGTCGAATGGATCAAGAAGCGCTGGGGCGGCAAGCTCATCCTCAAGGGCATCCAGGACGTCGAGGACGCGCGCCTGGCGGTGGCCTCCGGCGCCGACGCGCTGATCGTCAGCAACCATGGCGGCCGCCAGCTGGACGGCGCCGAATCCAGCATCCATGCGCTGCCCGCCATCGTCGAGGCGGTGGGATCGCAGATCGAGGTGCATATGGACGGCGGCATCCGCTCGGGCCAGGACGTGCTGAAGGCCTGGGCCCTGGGCGCGCGCGGCACCTACATCGGCCGCGCCTTCCTCTATGGCCTGGGCGCGATGGGCGAGGCCGGGGTCAGCAAGACGCTGGAGATCATCCACAAGGAGCTGGACCTGACGATGGCCTTCACCGGCCATACCCAGCTGCAGAACGTCGGGCGCGAGATCCTGCGCCCCTAAGCCGCCACCTGGTTACGCCCCGCGGACTTGGCGCGGTAGAGCGCCTGGTCGGCGCGTGAGTACAGCAGCTCGGCGCTGTCGCCGGCGTGCAGCAGGGCCACGCCGCAGCTGATCGTCAGCACCGGCAGTACCTCGCTGGCGCGGTGGGCCAGCCCCAGGGCCTGCACGGCCGCACAGGCCTGCCGGGCCACGGCCAGCGCGCCGGCCAGGTCCACCTCCTCGAGCAGCAGGGCGAACTCCTCGCCGCCCAGGCGCGCCGCCAGGTCCTCGGGTCGGCGCGCCTGGGCGCGCAGGCAGCCCGCCACCGCCTGCAGCGCCTGGTCGCCGGCCGGATGGCCGTAGCTGTCGTTGTAGCGTTTGAAGAAGTCCACATCCACCAGCACCAGCGCGCCGCCGCGCCCATGGCGCTGGTGCGCGGCCAGCAGGCGCGCCAGGCACTCGTCGAACTTGCGGCGGTTGGGCAGCGCGGTCAGCACATCGGTGGTGGACTGGGCCGTCAACTCCACCATCTGCTGGCGCACCAGCTGGATCATGCCGTTGGCGTACTGCGCCAGGCGGCCGATCTCATCCTGGCCCGTGACCTCGAGCTGGCCGGCCCAGTGGTTGCTGTCGACCACCGAGCGCAGCTCCTGCTCAAGCCGGCTGAGGCGGCGCACCACCAGACGGTCCACCACCACCATCATGCCGATGCCGGTGAGCAGGATCAGCAGCACCAGCCCGCGCGTCAGATAGCCCTGGCTCTGCTGCAGGCGCTCGAGCGTGCCGCGCGCCGCACTCATGCGCAGCAGGGCCACCGCCTGCCCGCCGATGCCGCTGACCGGCAGGTCCATGTCCAGCTCGCGCGCGTGCAGGCTCAGCGTCGGCACGCCCTGGGCGAACTGCGCCTCCAGCGCTGCGCCCATGCGCGCACCCGCCGGCGCGGTGCCGGCCGGCAGCAGCTGGAACCGCAGCTTGGTCTGGCGCTGCACCGAGTCCACCATGGCCGCGGTGAGCCAGCGCCCGATCACCACGGTGCCGCGCGCCGGGCCGCTGCGGTCGGAACGCAGCAGCGGCCGGAAGCACAGCAGGGCGCGCGCCGCGCCGATCAGGCTGAGCCCGCAACCCGGCTGCGCGCCGCGCGCCAGCACGCCGACATGGGCCAGCAGCCCGGCCTGCAGTTGCGCCGCATGCGCCTGCATGGGCCGGCCGCCATCGGGCGCGGGCACCTCCACCTGTTCGAGCGTGCGGCCCTCTACATCCAGCAGGTAGAACCAGTCGATATGGCCGGCCTGCAGCGAGGCGGCCGTCAATTCATCGCGCCGGAACTGCGCGTTCGGCTGCGCCACATGCTCGAACATGGCGGTGTAGTTGGACCAGGAGCCCAGCACCACGTCCAGCTGGACCAGCTGCGCATCCAGCGCCAGCAGCAGGCGGCGCAGGTCCTTCTCGGCCTCCACGCGCTCCTGCACCAGGCCGTCCGCCAGCAATTGCTCACGCACCACCCACACGCTCAGGCCCGCCATGGCGGACAGGATGGCCAGCAGCGTGACGATGATCTTCAGCCTCAGGCCCATGCGCCCCAATGTACGGAGGGCAGGCCCGGCAGGCAAGTGCGCGGCCGCTACAACTGCGCCAGCGCCTGCTGCGCCGAGTCGAACAGCTGTGGCGCCACGCCATGCGAACTCAGCGCCGCGCTGAGGCGGCTGCGCGCGAAGCCGGCGGCGCCGTAGCGGGTCACGTTCAGGTAGTAGCGGTCGCTCAGCTCGCGCACCATCGCGGCATAGGCCTCC
>Ga0208514_100058_pt1 | contig 129629 bp, 120 predicted proteins | sample LakWasMet70_HOW9_2_FD_183900 | JGI IMG/M metagenome (GOLD analysis project Ga0208514, IMG submission 183900) | Freshwater sediment methanotrophic microbial communities from Lake Washington under simulated oxygen tension - Sediment Metagenome... | ecosystem: Environmental > Aquatic > Freshwater...
AACATCAAGGTCAATGTGGAGCTCATTACTCCGATTGCGATGGAAGATGGATTACGCTTCGCTATTCGTGAAGGTGGCCGTACCGTTGGTGCTGGCGTTGTAGCTAAAATTTTAGATTAAGGTTCGAGAGTAAATAATATGGCAATCCAAGAACAAAAAATTAGAATCCGCTTGAAGTCGTTTGATCATCGTTTGATTGATGATTCGATTTTCGAGATTGTTGACACCGCAAAAAGAACTGGCGCTCAAGTAATTGGCCCAATTCCTTTGCCAACTAAAAAAGAGCGTTTCACGATTTTGACATCCCCGCATGTTAATAAAGATGCGCGTGACCAGTACGAAATCAGAACTCATATGCGTTTATTGGATGTTGTGGCTAATCCTTCAACTGTTGATGCATTAATGAAATTAGATTTAGCAGCGGGTGTAGACGTACAGATTATTTTGATATAAAATATGCGCCTACTCAAATTGGGTAGGCGGTTTTAAATAAGATAGTAAGACAGCGTTAATCAATCGTAATTGACGCGGTGAAAGAGGATAAAACAATGAAAGTAGGTTTAATTGGTCGTAAATGCGGCATGACCCGTATTTTTACCGATCAAGGCGCTTCCGTGCCTGTGACTGTTATTCATGTTGAACATAACGTGGTAACTCAAGTTAAAAATGCTGTAACTGACGGTTATAATGCAGTTCAAGTAACAGCGGGCCATAAAAAGGCTTCTCGCATTAATAAAGCGGCCGCCGGTCATTTCGCTAAAGCGAATGTCGAGCCAGGCCGTGGTCTATGGGAATTTAGAGTTTCTGATGAAGCTTTAGCTAATCTCCCAGTTGGAACAGAATTAAAAGTCGATGCTTTCAAAGAAGGCGACATTGTTGACGTTCAAGGCGTTACCAAGGGTCGTGGTTATGCTGGTGTTATTAAGCGTTGGAATTTCGCAATGCAAGATGCCACTCACGGTAACTCAAGATCTCACCGTGCTCCTGGTTCTATTGGTCAAAACCAGACTCCAGGTAAAGTATTCAAAGGCAAAAAGATGGCAGGTCATATGGGTGACGTAAACCGTACAACTCAGAACCTTGAAGTAATTAAAGTAGATGTTGAGCGTAATCTTCTAATGGTAAAAGGCAGTGTTGCTGGAGCTCCAGGTGGAGATCTAGTGATTTCATCTTCAGTTAAGCATTCTGGAGGTGCTGCATAATGAACTTATCCGAAATATTTAACGAAAGCTTTAACGAAGGCTTGGTTCACCAAGTCGTAGTGGCTTATCAAGCTGCTGCGCGTCAAGGTACCCGCCAACAAAAGAACCGTTCTGATGTAAGTGGTGGCGGTATTAAGCCATGGAAGCAAAAAGGAACAGGTCGTGCTCGAGCTGGTTCTATTCGTAGCCCAATATGGCGTAAAGGTGGTGTTACATTTGCAGCAAGACCGCAGGACCACAGCCAAAAAGTTAACCGTAAAATGTATCGCGCTGCTTTAGCGTCTATCTTGTCTGAATTAGTGCGTCAAGATCGTTTGAAAGTGGTTGAGCAATTTGATGTTAAAACCCCAAAAACTAAAGAATTAGTAAATTTACTCAAGACCATGAATGTGTCTGACGTATTGATTATTTCAAACGAAGTGAGTGAGAACTTATATTTAGCTTCACGTAACTTGCATACCGTTGATGTAAGAGACGTATCCAATGTTGACCCAGTAAGCTTGGTTGCATACGAAAACGTGTTAATCACCGCTGACGCAGTTAAGAAGATGGAGGAGAGATTAGCATGAACCAGCCAGAACTATTCAAAGTAATCTTATCCCCAGTGGTATCTGAAAAATCATACCGCCTCGGTGATAAGCATAACCAAGTGTTATTTAAAGTATTGCCATGCGCAACTAAGCTTGAGATCAGAAAAGCGGTTGAAATGTTATTTGATGTTAAAGTTGATTCCGTTTGCACCTTAAGTGTAAAAGGTAAAAAGCGTCGTTTTGGTAAAACTACAGGCGCTACTAAAGACTGGAAAAAAGCTTATGTCCGCTTAGCTGAAGGCTATAGCATTAACTTCGCTGGCACGGAATAGGATTGAGGGATAAGTAAATGGCTATTGTAAAATGTAAACCTACTTCACCAGGACGCCGCTTTTTAGTTAAAGTAGTGAACCCTGATTTGCATAAAGGCGAACCATACGCTCCATTGCTAGCTAAAAAGAGCAAAGGCGCAGGTTCAGGCCGTAACAATATGGGCCGTATCACCGTAAGACATCATGGCGGTGGTCATAAGCAACATTATCGTTTGGTCGATTTCAAACGTTTACACGATAGCATTCCAGCTACTGTAGAGCGTTTAGAGTATGACCCTAACCGTAGTGCTCATATTGCCTTAATCGTTTATACCAATGGTTCACGCAGCTATATTATTGCGCCAAAAGGCTTAAAAGCGGGCGATCAAGTTATTTCAGGCCAAGATGCCCCAATTAAAGTTGGTAACTGCTTGCCACTTCGCAACATTCCATTAGGTTCCGTTGTGCACTGTGTTGAAATGCAGCCTATGAAAGGCGCGCAGATTGCACGTAGTGCGGGTGCTTCAGTACAATTAATCGCCAAAGAAGGTGAGCATGCTGTAGTTCGTATGCGCTCTGGCGAAATGCGTAAAGTGTTAATGGACTGCCGTGCGACTATCGGTGAAGTATCTAACTCTGAACATAGCTTGCGTACATTTGGTAAAGCAGGTGCTATGCGCTGGAGAGGGATACGTCCTACCGTTCGTGGTACTGCGATGAACCCAGTCGATCATCCACACGGTGGTGGTGAAGGTAAAACTTCAGCGGGTCGTCATCCTGTTTCACCATGGGGTACACCAACTAAAGGTTACAAAACTAGAAATAATAAGCGTACCGATCACCTGATTATGCAGCGACGCGGTAAAAAGTAACTGAGATTAAGTCGCCAGGCCGAAGTAAGTTCGAGCAATGGCGGCAAAGGGAGAGTTAGCGCGATTCTCCCCCTTTGCAAACCCCCATCGCGAAAAGTCAGCAAGAAATTGCTGAGTAAAATGAATTAAAGAGTAATGAGAGGATAAGTACGTGCCACGTTCATTAAAAAAAGGTCCATTCGTTGATGTTTCATTGCTAAACAAAGTAATGGAAGCGATTGAGTCCAAAAGTAAAAAGCCAATTAAAACCTGGTCACGCCGTTCCATGATCTTACCAGACATGATCGCGTTGACGATTGCTGTGCACAATGGCAAGCAGCATGTGCCAGTGTTTATTACAGAAAACATGGTTGGACATAAGTTGGGTGAGTTCGTTGGTACGCGTACTTTCCGTGGTCACTCCGCAGATAAGAAAGCAAAAGCGTAACGAGCGCAATAGTGAGGTTAATGATGGAAGTTTCGGCTCATTTAAAAAATGTACGTATGTCTGCACAAAAGGTTCGCTTAGTTGCGGATCAAATCCGTGGACAAAAGGTTGCGTTAGCAATCGATACGTTAGCATTTAGCAGTAAAAAAGCTGCAAAAATTATTAAAGGTGTGTTAGACTCCGCGATCGCAAACGCAGAGCATAATCAAGGCTTAGATGTGGATGAGCTTAAAGTGGCGTCCGTATTTGTAAACCAAGCCACCACCATAAAAAGATTTCGTGCTCGTGCTAAAGGTCGTGGCGCAAGAATTTTAAAAAGAGGCTGTCATATTACTGTCAGCGTAGCTGAACGTTAGGAGAGTTTTGCAATGGGTCAGAAAGTACATCCAACTGGCATAAGATTAGGTTATATCAAGAACTGGCGTTCAATTTGGTATGCTGGATCCAAAGATTATGCTGATAAATTACACGCTGATATGGCTGTTCGTGAATATTTGCACAAGCAATTAGAGCACGCTTCAGTAAGCCGTATTCAAATCGAGCGTCCTGCACAAAATGCTAGGATTACCATTTTTTCAGCTCGTCCAGGCATTATTATTGGCAAAAAAGGCGAAGATATTGAAAGATTGCGCCAGGGCGTTAGCAAAATTATGGGCGTGCCTGTCAATATCAATATTGAAGAAATCAAAAAGCCAGAAATTGATGCTAAATTAGCAGCAGAAGGCATCGCACAACAATTAGAAAAACGTGTTATGTTCCGTCGTGCTATGAAGCGTGCTGTACAAAGTGCTATGAAAGCTGGTGCTTTAGGCGTGAAGATTTGCGTGGCTGGTCGTTTAGGCGGAGCTGAGATTGCTCGTACCGAATGGGTCCGTGAAGGTCGTGTACCATTACATACCTTGCGTGCTGACATTGATTATGCAACAGCTGAAGCTTTGACCACCTATGGAATCATAGGAATTAAAGTTTGGATATTTAAAGGTGAAGTTTTAGGTGGCCGTGATGCTGCTGTTGAAACTGAAGTAAAGCCTTCCAAGCAAAGTAAAGGAGATAACTAATGTTGCAGCCAAAGCGCACAAAATTCCGCAAGCAAATGAAAATGCGCAATGCGGGAATGGCAACACGTGGCGCCGATGTTAGTTTCGGCGAATTTGGCTTGAAAGCCACCACTAGAGGCCGAATTACTGCTCGTCAAATTGAAGCAGCTCGTCGTGCAATTAGCCGTCATTTAAAGCGTGGCGGTAAAGTGTGGATCCGTATTTTCCCAGATAAGCCTATTACTCAAAAGCCATTAGAAGTTCGTATGGGTAGTGGTAAGGGTAACGTTGAGTATTGGGTAGCGCAAATTCAGCCTGGTAAAGTGCTGTATGAAATTGATGGCGTGCCAGAAGCCTTAGCTCGTGAAGCATTCAAGTTAGCTTCAGCTAAACTTCCCGTTTTAACCACATTCGTAACAAGGACAGTCCTATGATGAATGCTAAAGACTTATCCCTTAAATCTGTTAATGAACTTAACAATTTGAAAGTAGAAGTATTAAGAGAACAATTCAACTTGCGTATGCAAAAAGGTACTGGTCAATTAACCAAGAACCATTTGATGAAAATAGCCAGACGCAATTTGGCTCGTATTGAAACCATTCTGAAGCAAAAGGTTGGTGCTGCATAATGACAACGGTAGCAAAAGATAAGAAAGCAAAAGCTAGTAAGCCTGTTAAGGCTAATGTTGAAAAGAAAGTTGCAAGAACTGTAACTGGACGCGTAATTAGCAACAAAATGGATAAAAGCATTGTTGTGCTAATTGAGCGCAAAGTTCAACATAAAGTGTATGGTAAGTTTGTAACTAGATCTACTAAATTACATGCTCATGATGAAGCTAATGTGTGTAATGAAGGTGATTTAGTGACTATCGCTGAGTGCCGTCCACTGTCTAAAACCAAAACATGGACATTAGTTTCGGTAGATGAGAAGGTAAAATAATTAACAGTAGTTAATTAGATTTAACTAGTTTTTTGTTAAGAAAAAATGTAAAATAGTGGCCTTTTATGCCACCAGTGGTAATGGAGTAGAGTTGCAATGATACAGATGCAAACTGAATTAACTGTAGCTGATAACAGCGGCGCACGCAGAGTTGAATGCATTAAAGTACTAGGGGGTTCACACCGCCGGTATGCAAGCGTTGGCGATGTTATTAAGATTACAGTAAAAGAAGCTAGCCCTAAAGGCCGTGCTAAAAAAGGCCAAATTTTTAATGCAGTAGTAGTTCGCGTTAAACAGGCGATTAGACGTAATGACGGTTCTAGAATTCGTTTTGATAGCAACGCTGTAGTGTTGTTGAACGAAAAAAATGAACCTATTGGGACCCGTATTTTCGGGCCAGTTACCCGTGAATTAAGAAACGAACGATTTATGAAAATTGTTTCGCTTGCACCAGAAGTGATATAGGGCTGAGTAGACATTATGCGTAAGATTAAAAAAGGTGACGAAGTCATTATTACCGCCGGCAAAGATAAAGGCAAGAAAGGTGCGGTAATCAGTGTGAACGTAGAAGACTCTAAAGTTGTGGTTGAAGGCCTTAACATGGTTAAAAAACATGTTAAACCAAATCCACAAGCAGGCGTTGAGGGTGGAATTGTTCAGAAAGAAAAAGCAATTTCGCTATCTAACGTGGCAATCTATAACCCAGCTTCTAAAAAAGCTGATGGCGTGTGCTTTAAGACTTTAGACAACGGTAAAAAAGTCAGAGTATATAAATCGAATCAAGAATTGATCGACGGTTAAGGTGATCAGAATGGCAACATTAAAAAAGTTTTACCAAAAAGAAGTAATTAAAAAGTTGCAAGAACAATACAACTATAAAAATGTGATGGAGATTCCACGCATTAAAAAAATTACTTTAAACATGGGTGTGGGTGAAGCATCACAAGACAGAAAAATCATTGATTTTGCTGTGCGTGATATGACAGCGATTTCAGGTCAAAAGCCCATAGTAACCTATACTAGAAAATCAATTGCAGGCTTTAAGATTCGCGAAAACTGGCCAATTGGATGTAAAGTGACTTTACGTGGCGAGCGTATGTATGAATTCTTAGAGCGATTAATTTCGATTACTATTCCTCGTATTAGAGACTTCCGTGGTTTAAATGCCCGCTCATTTGACGGCCGTGGAAACTATAGCATGGGTTTACGTGAGCAAATCGTATTTCCTGAAATCGAATACGATAAAGTTGACTCGATTCGTGGTTTAGATATCACTATTACCACTTCGGCTAAAACGGATGATGAAGGCCGCGCTTTGCTAGCAGCATTCAATTTCCCATTAAAGAATATTTGAGGCATTCATGGCTAAGACAAGTACAGTACAACGCGAGCTTAAGAAAGAACGTTTAGTTGCAAAATTTGCAGAAAAACGCGCAAAACTTAAAGAAATCATTCGTAGTCCAGAATCAACTGATGAAGAGAAATGGGAAGCGCAAGCAAAATTACAAAGCTTGCCAAGAAACTCAAGCAAAATTCGTTTGAGAAATCGTTGCCACCTAACCGGTCGACCACATGGCGTTTACCGTAAATTTGGTTTGGCAAGAACAAAATTACGTGAAGCAGCAATGGTAGGTGATGTTCCTGGCCTAACCAAGGCAAGTTGGTAAAGGAGTTATAGAATGAGTATGCAAGATCCTATTGCGGATATGTTAACCAGAATCCGTAATGCACAAAGAGCTGGTCATGAGACTGTAGCTATGCCAAATTCCAAATTGAAAGTGGCCATTGCAAAATTATTACAGGACGAAGGTTATATCGCAGGTTTTGAAGTATCAACAGCGATCAAACCAGAGCTAGCTATTGAATTGAAATATTATGAAGGCAAGCCTGTTATTGAAATGATCAAGCGAGTCAGCACAACTGGCTTACAAATTTATAAAGGTAATGCAAAATTGCCTAAAGTGTTAGGTGGATTAGGTATTGCTATCATTTCCACTTCACAAGGTTTAATGACTGATAAAGCAGCACGTGCCCAAGGAATTGGCGGTAAAGTGCTCTGTTATGTAGCGTAGGAGCGTAAAATCGTGTCAAGAGTATCTAATAAACCGATTTCTATCCCAAGTGGGGTTACTGTAGCAGTAGCTGCTGATGCCATCACCATCAAGGGCCCAAAAGGTGAATTAAAATACCCAGCTAACCCATTAGTAAAAGTGGTTACTGAAGGTAATGAAATTAAAATTGCTATGGCTGATGCTTCAAAAGAGGCCAATATCCACGCAGGTACAGCTCGCGCAAATATGGCGAACATGGTCAATGGCGTTAGCAAAGGCTTTGAAAAGAAATTAGTATTGGTTGGTGTAGGTTATAGAGCGAAAGTTGCAGGTTCTAATCTATCCCTAACTTTAGGGTTTTCGCATCCAGTTGAGCATGCCTTGCCAAAAGGTATTACTGCTGATGTGCCTACCCAAACTGAAATTTTAATTAAAGGCGTAGATAAGCAATTAGTGGGTCAAGTGGCTTCAGATATTCGTAACTATCGTCCACCTGAGCCATATAAAGGCAAAGGGATCCGTTATTCGGATGAGAAAATCAGCTTGAAAGAAGCCAAGAAGAAATAGGTGATAGCAATGGATAAGAAACAATCTCGCATACGTCGCGGTGCAAGCGGCCGGATGAAAATTAAAAGTTTGGCGAAAGTACGTTTATGTGTACATAGAACTCCAAGACATATTTATGCACAAATTATCTCTGGTGATTCCAGCACTACAATCGTGTCTGCTTCAACCATTGAAAAAGAAGTGCGTGAAAAGATGAAATACACCGGGAATGTTAGCTCTGCTGAAGTAATTGGCGAGTTGATTGCTAAGCGTGCTTTAGCTAAAGGTGTCGAAGAAGTAGCGTTTGACCGTGCTGGTTTCAAATATCATGGTCGTGTAAAAGCTTTAGCAGAGTCCGCGCGTAAAAGCGGATTGAAATTTTAAGGGATAGCTAAATTATGACAAGCATAGTAGAGTCACCAAAATCCGAAAACACTGCCGATAGATCTCATTCCGGCGGTCGTAATGCTGGTAAATTCCAAGATGCACAACGTTCAGACGGCATGATGGAAAAGCTTATTTCGGTTAACCGTAATGCTAAAACTGTAAAAGGCGGAAGAATAATGAGCTTCTCCGCATTAGTTGTAGTAGGCGACGGTAACGGCAGAATTGGTATAGGCCGTGGTAAAGCTCGTGAAGTGCCAAATGCTATCCAAAAAGCGATGGAATCTGCGCGTAAAAACTTGGTTTACATTAATTTGAATAATCATACTTTGTGGTATCCAATTTCATTCAAATTTGGCTCCTCAAAAGTATTTATGCAACCTGCAACTGAGGGTACCGGTATTATTGCTGGTGGCGCAATGCGTGCAGTATTTGAAGTGCTCGGTGTTCAAAACGTATTAGCTAAAACCTATGGATCTACCAATCCAGTTAACGTGGTTCGTGCAACAATTGGTGGTTTGCGTAAGATGCATTCGCCAGAGCAAGTTGCAGCTAAACGTAATAAATCTATTCAAGAAGTAACGGAATAAGATCATGGAAAAAAAACAAATTAAATTAACCTTAATTCGCAGTGTTCATGGCCGCCTTAAAGCGCATATAGCCTGTGCATCTGGGTTGGGTTTAACCAAAATTAACCAAACCGTTTCTGTTGAAGATAATCCGTGCATACGCGGAATGATCAACAAAATTTCCTATATGTTAAAAGTTGAAGGGTAAGCAAATGCGTTTAAATACATTAAGCCCAACACCAGGTTCCAAAACTGTTGCAGTTCGTGTCGGTCGCGGCATTGGTTCTGGTATCGGTAAAACTTGTGGTAAAGGCCATAAAGGTCAACACGCTCGTTCAGGTGGTTATCACAAAGTAGGTTTTGAAGGCGGACAGATGCCTTTATCACGTCGTTTACCAAAATTTGGTTTTATATCACAACAAGCCTTGACTCGTGTTGAATTACGTTTAGACCAACTTAGCAAAGTTGATGCAAATGTAATTGACCTTGATGCATTAAAAGCAGCAGGCGTAGTACGTAATACCACATTAACCGTCAAAGTTATTTTGGCTGGTAATATCGAAAAAGCTGTAACCTTAAAAGGGATCGCAGCAACCAAAGGCGCGAAAAAAGCTATTGAAGCAGCTGGCGGCAAAGTCGAGGAATAGATGGCTAAGGTAGATTTTGGCGATAACAAAAGCGGCGGACTAATTGAATTAAGACGCCGCTTATTTTTTGTGTTGTTAGGCATACTTGTTTATCGCCTAGGTTCCTATATCCCAGTACCTGGAATTGATCCAGTAAAATTGGCAAATTTCTTCCATTCCCAAGAAAACACAGTATTTGGTTTATTCAACATGTTTTCGGGTGGCGCCTTATCGCGTTTAACAGTATTTGCCTTAGGGATTATGCCGTATATTTCGGCGTCGATTATTATTCAGTTGCTTACCGCAGTTTCACCAAAATTAGGTGAACTGAGAAAAGAAGGCGCCAGTGGCCAACGGAAAATGATTCAATATACCCGTTATGGCACATTGTTTTTGGCATTGTTTCAAGCTTTAGGAATGACTAAATATATAGTTAGCCAAGGCTTGGTTTATTATCCATCTATATTATTTTACATCACATCGACTATAAGCTTAACCACAGGAACTATGTTTTTAATGTGGTTGGGTGAACAAATGACTGAGCGTGGAATTGGTAATGGCATATCTATTTTGATATTTGCCAGTATCGCCTCCGGGATTCCTACTGCGTTGATGCACACCTTTGAACAGGCTAGAGACGGCAATTTAAGCCTAATTGCATTGTTAACTGTTTTAGCCATTATCCTAGCGGTAACGGTATTTGTAGTATTTATGGAAAGAGCACAGCGTAAAATCACTGTGAACTATGCAAAGCGTCAACAAGGCAATAAAATGTATGCGGCCCAAACCAGCCATTTGCCTCTAAAGATCAATATGTCTGGAGTGATTCCACCTATCTTTGCCTCAAGTATTTTATTGTTTCCATCCACCTTAAGTCAGTGGTTTGGTGCAGCAAAAGGGATGAACTGGCTAGCTGAAGTTGGACTAGTTATGGCCCCAGGCCAGCCATTGTATTTAATAGTGTTTGCTTTAGCAGTAGTATTTTTCTGTTTCTTTTATACGGCATTGGTGTTTAATCCAAGAGACACTGCAGATAATTTGAAGAAATCAGGCGCGTTTATCCCAGGAGTTCGTCCTGGTGAGCAAACTGCGAAGTATATAGATGGCGTTATGTCTCGCTTAACTTTGATTGGCGCGATTTATATTACCGCCGTATCCTTACTGCCTATGTTTTTGATGATTGCATGGAATGTACCGTTCTATTTTGGCGGCACCTCTTTGTTAATTGTGGTGGTGGTAATTATGGATTTTGTGGCACAGATTCAGTCTTTGATTATGTCGAGTCGATATGATTCCCTATTGAAAAAGGCCAATCTTAAGGGCACAGGGTTCAATACTGGAATGATTAGATAGATCGATAATTCGAAGCTATCAGGTATTGTTAATGGAAATAGTTAAATAAGGGTTAGATATGAAAGTAAGAGCATCAGTAAAACGCATCTGTCGCAAATGTAAAATTATTCGTCGTAAAGGCGTAGTTCGTGTGATTTGTGCAGAAGCAAAACATAAACAAAGACAAGGCTAGAATCGCTTGCTTTTTCCTATAGGACGCGTTATTCTAATGCGCCTTTAGAATAGCTTATATGTTGAATTTTTATTTAGGAGTGTAAATTAATGGCTCGTATAGCTGGGATCAATATACCAGTTCAAAAACATACAGTAATCGCTTTAACCGCGATCTACGGTATTGGACCTACCCGTGCAAAACAAATTTGTGATGAAGCAGGTATTGTTACAAGTAGAAAAATCAGCGATTTAACTGAAGCTGAAATCGAATTGCTTCGTTCTGGGGTAGCTAAATTTAAAGTAGAAGGCGACCTTCGTCGTGAAGTTTCAATGAATATTAAACGTTTGACTGACTTAGGTACTTACCGTGGTCTTCGTCATCGTAAAGGATTACCAGTACGCGGCCAACGCACTAAAACAAATGCGCGCACCCGTAAAGGCCCACGTAAAGCTATTCGTGGTTAATGGTTGATTAGGAAGAGAATATGGCAACAAATACTGCTAACAATGCCAACAAAAAAGTCGGCAAAAAAGTAAAACGTTTGGTAGCTGATGGTATGGCTTTCATCCACGCTTCATTTAATAACACCATCGTGTCGATCACAGATCGTCAAGGTAACTTATTATCTTGGGCTACTTCAGGTGGATCAGGTTTCCGTGGTTCCCGTAAAAGTACTCCATTTGCAGCTCAGGTTGCAGCAGAGACTGCCGCCGATAGGGCCGCTGACTATGGTCTAAAGAATTTGGAAATTTTTATTAAAGGCCCAGGACCAGGACGTGAATCTGCTGTTCGTGCCTTAAACTCAAAAGGTTTCAAAGTAACTAGTATTACTGACGTTACCCCGCTGCCACACAATGGCTGCAGACCTCCTAAAAAACGTCGTGTATAAGCAATAGGGTGGAATAATTCATGGCAAGATATATTGGTCCAAAATGTAAATTAGCAAGACGTGAAGGCACTGACTTAGGTCATAAGAGCGGCGTTAAAGCTTTAGAAAGTAAATGCAATATCAATACTGCTCCAGGTCAACACGGTGCAAGACGCGGTCGTTTATCTGACTATGGCGTACAATTACGTGAAAAGCAAAAAGTTAAGCGTATTTACGGCGTATTGGAAAAGCAATTCAGAAAATATTACTCTGAAGCGGCTAGACGTAAAGGTTCAACAGGTTATAACTTGTTAAGCTTGCTTGAGCGTCGCTTGGATAACGTTGTATACCGTATGGGCTTGGCAACAACTCGTGCTGAAGCTAGACAATTAGTTAGCCATAAAGCAATTCAAGTCAATGGTAAAGCTATCAATATTCCTTCCTACTTATTAGCAGTTGGTGACACCATTGCCGTAAGAGAAAAAGCCAAAAACCAAGGCCGTATTTTAGCTGCGGTAGAGCTATCTAAGCAAAGGTCACAAGCTGAATGGATCGACTTTGATGAGAAGAAATTAGAAGCAACATTTAAAGCCATTCCAGAACGCGCTGAGCTCCCTGCTGAAATTAATGAGCAGCTTATCGTTGAATTGTATTCTAAATAATTAAGTGTTGCCGAGGAGCCTGTATAAATGATTAGCAATGCTGATGAACTATTAAAGCCACGTTTAGTGGACGTTAAAGCGGTTAGCAAAAACCGTTCCCGCGTGGTGCTTGAACCTCTTGAAAGAGGCTTTGGTCATACCTTAGGAAATGCGCTAAGACGTATTTTGCTTTCATCCATGCCTGGTTGTGCTGTTACAGAAGTAAAGATTGATGGGGTGCTTCATGAGTATTCCTCACTAGACGGCGTAAAAGAAGACGTGGTTGAAGTATTGTTAAACTTAAAAGGTTTGGCAATTAGTTTAGATGAAGGTTATGACGAAGCTACCTTAACTTTAAATAAGAAAGGTGAAGGCGTGGTAACAGCGGGTGATATCCAGTTAGAGCCCCATGTTAAATTAATCAACCCTGAACATGTTATCGCTCACTTAACCGCTAATGGTTCTTTAAAAATGACCATGCAAGTTAAACGTGGACGTGGTTATGTTCCAGCAAACTTGTTCTCAGCTTCAGAAGAAGCCAAGGCCATTGGTTTAATGTCTTTAGATGCATCATTTAGCCCAGTTCGCAAAGTAACTTACTCAGTAGAAAGTGCTCGAGTTGAACAGCGCACCGATTTAGATAAATTAGTTCTTGAAATTGAAACTAACGGTACCATTGAGCCAGAACAAGCTATTCGTCGTGCGGCTACTTTGTTGCATGAACAGATTGCAGTGTTTGTGGACCTAAAAGCACCAAGCCTATCTGATGCAAAATCTGATAAGCAAAACTTTGATCCTATTTTGTTCCGTCCAGTAGATGATCTTGAATTAACTGTGCGTTCAGCAAATTGCTTGAAAGCAGAAGACATCTATTACATCGGCGATTTAGTACAAAGAACCGAAACAGAACTATTAAAAACCCCAAACTTGGGTAAGAAATCGTTGTCAGAAATCAAAACCGTATTGTCCGATCGTGGCTTGTCCCTCGGAATGCGTCTCGAAAACTGGCCGCCACAAGAATAAAACTGGCATCCTGATGTTTGCCCCTAGGAGTAAACATCAGGATTCAGATGAAGAATTTATAATTTATAGAGATAAGGAAGTATAATCATGCGTCATCGTTTAAGTGGTCGCAAATTTTCAAGAACCAGCAGTCATCGCGATGCGATGTTCAGCAACATGTCAATTTCATTATTTGAGCATGAACTCATTAAAACCACCTTGCCTAAAGCAAAAGAGTTGAGAAGAGTAGCTGAGCCATTAATTACTTTGGCCAAAGAAGACTCCGTTGCTAATCGTCGTTTAGCCTTCGCACGTTTGGGCAATAACGCAGCGGTTAAAAAACTATTTGAAGATTTAGGCCCACGTTTCAAACAACGCCAAGGTGGATACTTGCGTATCTTGAAATGCGGCTATCGCGATAGCGATGCAGCGCCAATGGCATTTGTTGAATTAGTTGACCGCCCAGCGGCTGATGAATCTGCTGCTTAAGTCTTAAAATTAAGTAATAAAAAACCCGACTAGTTCGGGTTTTTTATTAGGCTTTATCAACGCTCCACTACAGTCCATCCACTCGGATTAAGTTTTTCTGCTAGAGCAGGATGCATTGGCCATAGGCTAGCAGTTTTAGGTACAAGTGCCTCCTCGATTGGAATAGCAATCACTCCGCTAACCTGTGTGATCAGCTTATCCAAAGTGTCAGCTAGATTATTGCTACCAATTAACCAGGTTTTTTCTTTCACCTTGGGCAGCTCGCGCAGTAATTTTAATAATTCCAACCCTGGTATTAGCTTATCCTGGTCATCCATAGTCATGATAATGGCAATCGCAGCAAAATAAATGCCCAATTTTTTCAGATCTTGTATGCAATGAGCGCCAAACTCTAATTCAGCGCTGGCCCATCGATCTTCAAGTGAAGCCCAGGGCTTTTCATCTACTTTGTGCATAGGAAAACAGTCACCGTCGACTAGCATCATGGCTGGGCATGGTTGATTTAATTGGCTGTAAAAGCTTTGCAAGCAGTGGTTTAATAACTTAAAAGATTTAGGGTCTTCTTTCGCTTGGTCTTTGACATAGTCAAAAAATGGTTTTATATCGAGTTTTAGCTGGTCCAAATCCATTTTTCTGCCAGCTAAACTTATCTCAGGATGGCTTTTTTGGCTAATATTAAGGTATTGTCTTAGTTCCTTTAAAAAGGCTTTTTGGCAAACACTAGGGGCATAAAGACGAGAGTTCCCATAAATAAAGCTTTCCATAAACATGTTAAAATCCTTTTAATAACTTGTCCTTTATCTCTGTGCCATACTAAATTAATTAAGCGCTTATTTTAATAGCGGTTTTAAAAATTTTCCGGTATAGGAAGTGGAGTGTTTAGCCACTTGTTCTGGGGTTCCTACCGCCACAATAGTACCACCTTTATCGCCACCTTCAGGGCCAAGGTCAATAATCCAATCGGCAGTTTTTATCACATCCAGATTATGTTCAATAATGACGATGGTATTGCCTTGATCGCGTAATCGATGCAATACCGTTAAAAGTTGTTTCACATCATGGAAATGTAAGCCAGTAGTGGGTTCATCAAGTATGTATAAGGTTTGTCCGGTTGAGCGCCTGGATAATTCTTTGGACAGTTTAACCCTTTGTGCTTCACCACCAGATAATGTTGTCGCTCTTTGTCCCAAGCGGATATAGGACAATCCCACTTCGTTTAAGGTTTCTAATTTTCGAGCAATATGGGGCACATTTTCAAAAAACACCAAAGCTTCTTCAACGGTCATATCTAAGACTTCATGAATATTTTTGCCTTTGAATTTAACCTCTAAGCTTTCACGGTTATAGCGTTGACCTTTGCAAACATCACATGAAACATATACATCAGGTAAAAAATGCATTTCAACCTTGATCACGCCATCCCCTTGGCAAGCTTCACAGCGGCCACCTTTAACATTAAAACTAAAGCGACCAGGTTTATATCCTCGGGCACGGGCTTCAGGGGTATTGGAAAACAGCTCACGGATAGGGGTAAATATACCCGTATAGGTTGCTGGGTTAGATCGAGGGGTGCGTCCAATAGGGCTTTGATCAATATCCACCACACTATCAAATAGCTCAAGACCATTGACTTCTTGATGAGGTGCTGCGGTTAATGTAGTGGCGCCATTTAATTCAGTCGCCGCTATAGGATATAAAGTGTCATTGATTAGAGTGGATTTTCCTGAACCTGATACTCCAGTGATACAAGTCATCAGGCTCATAGGAATTTCAATGCTAACATCTTTTAGATTATTGCCACTCGCGCCTTTAATTTTGAGTAAGGCTTGACGATTAAACGATACTCGCTTTTTCGGTATTTCAATACTTTCTGCGCCAACTAAATATTTGCCGGTAATGGATTCCTTTACTTCCATAATTTCTTTTGGAGTTCCTTGCGCTACCACTTTACCACCATGGGCGCCAGCGCCAGGGCCTATATCAACGACATAGTCAGCAGAGCGAATGGCATCTTCATCATGCTCGACTACAATCACAGTATTGCCAAGATTGCGCAGATGAAACAGAGTTTTTAAAAGTCTTTCATTGTCGCGCTGATGCAGTCCAATCGAAGGCTCATCTAGAATATACATAACACCCACAAGCCCAGCACCGATTTGGCTGGCTAATCGAATTCTTTGTGCTTCCCCGCCCGATAAACTCTCTGCTTTGCGCTCTAAGTTTAAATAATCCAGGCCTACGTTTACTAAAAAGCTTAAGCGTTCAACTATTTCTTTTAGGATCTTTTCGGCAATTTTAGCCCGAGCGCCTTCAAGTTTTAAGGTTTCAAAATATTCTTTAGCCTCTGCAATTGAGAGTTTGGTAATAGCCGGCAAACTTTTGCCATCTACAAAAACATGGCGAGCGGCTTGGCGCAGTCGATCGCCCTTGCAATCAGGGCAAGCTTGATTATTCATCATTTTGCCGAGTTCTTCACGAATCATATTCGATTCGGCTTCACGAAAGCGTCGTTCAATATGTGGTATCACGCCTTCAAATGGTTTTTCTTGAGTGGTTACGGCGCCACGCATAGAAACATGCTTGAAAGGGAGCTTTTCACTGCCTGAGCCATATAAAATAATCTGCTTAATCTTTTCGTCTAATTGAACGAATGGAGTTTCAAGATCAAAGCGATAATATGAGGCTAAAGATTGCAGCATATGGTAGTAATACTGATTGTTTTTATTCCAGCTGCGAACAGCCCCTTGAGCCAGAGACAGGCTGGAATCATGAATAATGCGTTTAGGATCAAAGAACTCTTTCATGCCCAAGCCATCGCAAGTAGGACAAGCCCCAGCAGGATTATTAAAGGAAAATAACCGTGGCTCAAGCTCATCTAGACTATAGCCACATAGGTGGCAGGCAAAGCGAGCTGAAAATACCATATCTGGTTTATCAGGTTCATCCATATAGGCGATGTGGACCAAGCCATTAGTTAGCTCTAAAGCCGTCTCTAATGATTCTGCCAGTCGTTGCTTAATATCCTCTTTTACCTTAAAGCGGTCTACTACCACTTCAACGGTATGTTTTTTATGACGATCTAAGGTGGGGGGTGAGTCGAGCTCATAAATATGCCCGTTAATCCGGGCTCGAATAAAACCTTGTTGATGAAGATTTTGAAATAATTGAATATGTTCGCCTTTGCGATCATGAATAACAGGCGCTAACAGCATAAGCTTGGTGTCTTGCGGTAAAGCTAAAATTTGGTCCACCATTTGGCTTACGGTTTGAGCTTCAAGTGGGATATCATGATTAGGGCAGCGAGGAATACCGACCCGAGCAAATAATAGTCGCAAATAATCATAAATTTCAGTAATGGTCCCCACAGTAGATCGAGGATTATGCGAGGTGGATTTTTGCTCAATAGAAATGGCAGGTGATAAACCTTCAATATGGTCGACATCGGGTTTTTCCATCAAGGATAAAAATTGCCTAGCATAGGCCGAAAGGGACTCGACATAACGTCTTTGGCCTTCGGCATAAAGCGTGTCAAAAGCCAAAGAGGATTTACCCGAGCCGCTAAGGCCGGTAATCACAATTAGCTTATCACGTGGCAAATCTAAGTCGATATTTTTTAAGTTATGGGTGCGTGCCCCACGAATGCTGATTTTATTCATATTATTCTATTTTTCGTTAAGAAAACTGCTATTATACCTCTAGACCAATTTATCTCCTAGTCGTTAGAGGTGCCCGATGAGTAATCTATTAAATGCAAAAGAGCGACATGCTTCCATGAGCCTGGCAGGGATATTTAGCTTAAGAATGCTAGGGCTATTTATGATCCTGCCAATTTTCACACTATACGCCCATAATTTAGCCGACGCTACTCCAGTTTTAATCGGTTTAGCCTTAGGCGCTTATGGATTAACTTCAGGTTTATTGCAAGCTCCGCTGGGCTGGCTTTCAGACCGCTTTGGCCGCAAACCTATTATTGTGATAGGTTTAATCGTATTTGCTATTGGCAGCTTAATTGCAGCAGATTCTCAGAGCATCTATGGGGTAATTATTGGCCGGGTGATTCAAGGAGCAGGAGCAGTGGGCAGCACAGTTTTAGCTTTAACGGCGGATTTAACTCGAGAAGAAGTGCGGACCCAGGCCATGTCTATTATCGGCATGACCATAGGCTTATCATTTATTTTAGCCATGATTCTTGGGCCGATGTTGGCAAGCCACATAGGTCTAACAGGCATTTTTTATCTTACCGCAATTCTCGCAATCCTAGGCATACTGGTCGTGCTATTTGTAGTGCCAAAACCCGCTAAGTTGAGATTTCATCGCGACCAGGAAATGATTTTTTCTGATGTCCGTTCTGTCATTACCATGAAATCATTAAGAAGCTTAAATTTTGGCGTATTTATTCTCAACGCTACTTTAACTGCGCTGTTTCTGGTTTTGCCGCAAAACTTAATTACAAGTGTAGGCATTTCTTCTGAACATCAGTGGTATATCTACTTACCCGTATTATTGCTCTCCTTCGTATTGATGGTGCCATTGGTTATAGTGGCTGAAAAATATCGTCAATTAAAACGAGTCTTTACTGCTTGCGTATTTCTGATGGGAATCTCGCAGCTAGGTTTATTTATGTACCATGGTAATGTGACTGTAGTGGTACTTTGTTTGTTGGTTTTCTTTACAGGCTTTACTACTTTGGAGGCTATTTTACCTTCCTGGGTATCTAAAGCCGCCCCCTTAACTGCTCGTGGTACCGCAATGGGTATTTACTCAAGCTGCCAATTCTTTGGAGCTTTTATAGGCGGGCTAGTGGCGGGCTGGATGGCTAGTGATCAAATGAACGACAGCGTATATTTAGCAGGCTTAACTGCAGCGATTATTTGGTTCTTGGTGGCTATGAATATGAAAGCTCCAGTACATACAGTTACAAGAGTGGTAAGATTGCTTAAACTTACTCCAGAGCAGGTAAGTAAAGTGCGAGATGGTTTGCTAAGTCTTGCTGGAGTTGTTGACGTAGCCGTGATTCCAGAAGAAGAGGCAGCTTATCTTAAAATAGATAGTAAAATTTTCACTGACCAAGCTTTGCTAGATAGTAATTTAGAGGGCTTGGCTCGAGAAGTCGCCTAACTGATCGCAATTCAAACAATACCATGATAAAATAAAGTAAATTCAATGAGGACAAGATAATGGCAAAAGGTACATTAAACAAAGTAATTCTAATCGGCCGTTTAGGCTCCGATCCTGAAATTCGTTATATGCCAAATGGCAATGCAATCGGTAATTTGCGCTTAGCTACCAACGATGGCTATAAAGATAAAAATGGTCAATTTCAAGAAAGCACGGAATGGCATCGAGTAGTGCTATTTGGTCGATTAGCTGAAATTGCTGGCCAATATTTGCAAAAAGGACGCTTGGTTTATGTAGAAGGTCGTATTCGCACTAATAAATGGCAGGATCAATCTGGTCAAGACCGCTATACCACTGAAATCGTTGCCAATGAAATGCAACTCCTTGGTGGCGGCGGTGCCGGTGGGCATGATATGCCAGCAGGTCAATTTGAAGGCGCAGATGATTTTAATCAAGATGTACAGGCTTCTGCACCTGCGGCTAAGCCAGCAGCGAAAAAGCCTCAGGCGCCTGCGGCGGCAGCGGCTTCGTTTGATAAGTTTGAAGACGACGATATCCCATTTTAAATGGATTCTATTCGGCAATTTTTTTGTTGAAGCCCTATTAAAAGTATGCTCATGTATTATGTATACACTCCGCTATTTTAATAGGGCTTCGCCTCAAACTTGCTCGAATATAAGCGATTTAAATTATCTGATGGCTCATGGCGACCGGATCGTTATTTACTAAATGTAAACTGCCTCACCGGCTGCTTGCTTCGCCTTGCATTCATCTCAATATAACCCATTTAATTTTATGGCTGCTATTTTAATAGGGCTTCGCCTCAAACTTGCTCGAATATAAGCGATTTAAATTATCTGATGGCTCATGGCGACCGGATCGTTATTTACTAGCTAAACTGCCTCTTCATAAATAACCGTTCGTCCTGAGCTTGTCGAAGGACAAGTTTGCCGTCATTCTGATACTGCATAGCAGGCATCAGAATCTAGGCTTTTTTGTTATGAATTTTATGGCATAGCTCAGGCTAATCACAGAGTAACGAAAGCACAAACTTGTGCCCCAATTTTTAGCCTACGAGTAAGCTTTTAAGTTCACTTAATGAGGTGACCTGATAATGCGGTAGGATGTTTTCAGGTAAAGGTTTACTGTCACGATTAAGCCAGCAGGTGCCTAAGCCTGAATTTATGCCACCTAAAATATCAGAGTCAGGGTTGTCTCCCACCATCAGCACTCGATTGCGCTCTGGATTGCCCATGAGTTTTAAGGCGTGGTTGAAAATTTCTGGGTGAGGCTTGGCTATTCCCACCTGTTCAGAGATCACCAATATATCAAAGTATGGCTTTAACCCAGTTTTTTCTAAACGGATTTGTTGTAATTCAGTAAAGCCATTAGTGATAATGCCAAGTTTAGCAAATCCTTGAAGGCTTTTTAGCAGCTCTTCAGCACCTGCAAGCGGAATACAAACCTCTGACATAGCGGCGAGAAATGCACTATTTAAATTAAGTGAGGGGACTTGGAGTTTATTTGCCCAGGCATCAAAGCGTTGGTGTTGCAATTGTCGAGCGGTAATTTTGCCATTTTGATAGTCTACCCATAGGGCCTTGTTTACTAATTGGTAAGCTTGGTAGTCTTGCTCAGTGAAGCTTACATCAAAACTCGTAAACATTAGCTTTAAACCTGCAAAAGCATCAAAATGGAACAGGGTATCGTCTGCATCGAATAAGACCCAGTCATAATTTTTTAATTTCACACATTATCCTTGTTGACGGCGTCAACTACTCTATTGTTTTTTGTCGAGGGAGATAATAACACACTCAAGTTAATTTTAAAGTTGCATTTAAAATGCAACTTTAATATAATGCCAATAGGTTCTACTAAAACAACCAGGAGCGCATCATGTTAGCTACCCATAAGCCAGCTATTAACTGGCGTGATAAAATTGCATTTGGCCTCGTTAAATTTTTCCGTTTTTTTGCTGACACTTTCTTTCAAAAGCGTTATGGCAACCGAGCGATTGTATTAGAAACCGTGGCGGCTGTTCCTGGGTTAGTGGGAGCTGGTTTATTACACTTGCAATGTTTACGTAAAATTAAAGACGATGAGGGTTGGATTAGAAAGTTATTGGATGAAGCTGATAATGAGCGGATCCATTTGATGACTTTTATTCAAATTGCTAAACCTAATTTCTTTGAGCGCTTAGTGGTATTTACGGCTCAAATGATTTTTGTCGTAATGTATTTAGCTATGTATGCCATTTCATCTAGAATGGCTCACCGGTTTGTGGGCTATTTAGAAGAGGAAGCGGTCGTAAGTTACAACCATTATTTAGAAGAAATTGATGCGGGCCGTATAGTAAATTGCAAAGCCCCTGAGATTGCTATTCATTATTGGAAATTAGCGCCTAATGCTACTTTGCGTGATGTCGTAGTGGCGGTGCGACAAGATGAGGTGGATCACCGTGATGTTAATCATTATCTAGCCGATAAACTTTCCAACGGTGAGAAAATCATCCAAGATATTAAGTTTGAGGAACCAAAACTAAGAGCTTGATATGCAGTTAAATAAAAAAACCGATTATGCATTAAGGGTGTTATTGTTCTTAGGCAATTTACCTAAGGAAGAACTTACGACTATCGATATGATTTCTGAAAAATTTCATATTGCACGAAACCACTTAATTAAAATAGTCAGTCAATTAGCGAAGTTAAAATATATTGAGACCATCAAAGGCAAAGGGGGCGGCATGCGTATCGCCCCTGATGCTTTTCAGGTAAAACTTAGTCAGATTATCCAAAATTTTGAACCAGGTTTTGAGGTCATTGATTGTGAGCATAATCAATGTCCCATTCGTGGCATGTGCAGACTAAAGAAGGTGTTGGATCAATCCACTCAGGCTTTTTTAGCAGAATTAAACAAATATACCTTGGCAGAACTTTTACCTCAGTCTATTGAAGAACGTAAAGATATAGGCAAAAAATTAAATATTCCAATAAGAGTACTATGACTGAATTAACTAAACAGCAACTTAGCCAATTAGTGCAAAGCTTTTACACTAAGGTGCAACATGATCCCTTGCTTGCGCCAATTTTTAATGAGGTGGCTCAAGTAGACTGGGCACAGCATTTACCATTATTGACCGAGTTTTGGTCCAATGTCATGCTAGGGGGGAATGGTTACCGCGGGGGCGCTTATGCCAAGCATATGATGCTTAGCCAAAAGGCAGTTATCACGAAGGCACATTTTGATCGTTGGTTAAGCTTATTTACTATAGAAGCCAAGGCCATGTTGCCTGAGCCCCATGCGAGTGTCATTATTGAGCGTGCGCATTTGATTGCCAAATCTTTGCAGTTTGGTATGAATATTGAAAGCTGATCGGCCCCTGGTCTAGGATAATTGAATTGCGTTTAACTAATCTCAAGGGTTAGTGCATTGATAGAGCACAATTTGTCTGCTTAAGATTTTATGACTTAGGGGGATATTTTGCTGCAGTTTTATGCTAGGCACAGCGGTACATTTTGCAAAATACTCATTTAAACAGGCTGGCGCGGTAGGACCAGCCCAAGGCATGGGATAGAAATCTACATAGAGTGCATTTTTAATTTTTCTTTCACGCAGTGCTGTTTGTAAATCTTGGTTCCAAAGCTGATACTGGTTCATTTCTTTTACGCATGGCAATGGCGATATGGCCTGAGTATTTGCCCAAAAAATTATTTCATCAATCGATGAATAATTGTAGCTAAATATAGGTTGGGGCCCTTGAGTTTGATTGGTTGTTATGGCTTGTTGGGCCAGCTTATAATCTAAAGCGCTGTCCTGATAATAACTATCAAATATTCGAAACAGACTGCAAATAAAAAATACGCTTAAAATAACCCACAAAGTCTTTTTATAATGCTGTTTTTTAAGGTAATAGGCACAAACCACGCTCAAGCTAATAATGGCTGGAGATAAATAGGAAATCACTACACTAATAAACAAAGAAGCAATTAACCAAAAAATAAAGAAATAAACCGATATGCAGAGCAAAAGCTTAATTAATATCGGCAAGGTCTGATGTTTAAACGGATAAAGTGCTATCAGTGGAATGACTATATAGATAAAGTAATTGCCTAAAAAATTGCCTATATAGTGGTTGGCGCTAGTGAGGTTAAATAAACTATTAGGGTTTAAAGCGGAGTGCACCGCTAATTGATAAGTAACCGATATCCAGTGGTGCTGATAATTCCATATAATTGCCGGGGTAAATAATAAAATGCCCAATAAAGCGGCTAGATAAAAATGTGAGGTTTGATAAAGACTTCGAATGGATTTATCTATTACGAAAAATAGCAGCAGGCCCATCAACAGGACTACCGCAGCATATTTTGATAAAAACATTAAGCCTATAGCTGCCCCAGCCCAATATAGATTAGAAGTTTTATGATACTTAATATATCGGGCGACAAAATAAATGCTCATGGCCCAAAATAGGTTCAATGGCAGGTCATAAGTCACTCTAAGGGCTAATCTGGATGTTACGATTGGATGTAATAGCCAGAGTAAAACGGCAATCCAACCAGTTTCTGAGTCTAAAACGAGCTCACCTATTTTATAGATAAAATAGCCACAAAAACCAAGGCAGACAGGCGCAATGATATTTAATGCAAAGAAATTGTGACCAAATAATTTTGTGGAAATTCGTAATAAATAAGCAATGAGCGGCGGCCCATCGTAATAACCCAGAGCTAAATGCTGACTCCATTGCCAGTAATAAATGCTGTCGCCAAAAGGGGGCTCGATAAAGCTATAACAGACTAATCCCAAAATATATAAGGTTAATAAAGTTTTAAGAATTTTGGGATTAGCAAGGGGATTTTGGTTAATCAAGGTAAACTCTTTTTCACGATCTCATACACATCATTAGATAGATTTTTGAGGCTGGCAATGCTTTCAAGTGATTTATGCATATGTTGTTGACGGGTTTCGTCATAGCGCTTCCAGCTCATCAATGAGCGGGTTAGGCGTGCTGCCACTAAGGGGTTAATCTTATCAAGAATTTTAATTTGCTCAACAATTAGTTTATAGCCTCTTCCATCGGCCCGATGAAATTGAGCTTGATTAGCCGTAAAACTATTTAATAGGGCGTAGACTTTGTTTGGATTTTTATAATCAAAAGCGGGATGGTTAAGTAAACTTTCCACATGAGTTAAGGTGTCGCGATGTTTAGTACTGGCTTGGATGCTAAACCATTTATCAACTACTAAGGCTTCGTGCTGCCATTGTTGATAGAACTTCTCCATAGTCTCAAGGCGAATATTGGCATCGCTGACATTCGCAAGGCAATTTAAGGCAGCGATTTGATCTGTCATATTGTTTGCCTGAGTAAATTGATTCTGACACAATTTAATTAATTGGGGATGCTCAGTTTGAACCAGATACCCTAAGCAGGTGTTGCGTAAGCGGCGCATGGCGATAGAAGTGCGATCAATTTGATAATGCCCGGGTATTTGTAAATGGTTGTAGGCATGGAAAAAAGCATCCTGCAAGGTTTTAGCGACTTTAGTTAATAATTCTTCTCGCGCAGCATGGATTCCTTCGACATCAATAGGTGACATCATTTCAGCAAGGGCTCGTTCAGACGGTAGGCTTATGGCTTCAGCTACCAATGATTTATCTAAATTGCTTGAGCGTAAAATATAATGGATGGCATCAATAAAACTTGAGGGGGCCTGATAATCACACTTTATTTGCCTTGCTTTAATTGCATTCATCAGTATCCGACTAGCCATGGCTTGACCTGATTCCCAGCGATTAAACTCATTACTGTCATGGGCAAATAAAAACTGAAGCTGCTCATCAGAATAAGGGTAACTTAATTTTACTGGAGCTGAAAAATCTCTCAATAAGGAGGGCACCGGTTGGTCTGCCACATTTTTGAACACGAAATTATGCTCTTTATCCGTTAGCCGCAAAACATGATTCGTCTCAAGCTTGCCATTATATTCTATTTTCAAATCGTGACCATTTTTACCGAGCAGGCCCACTTTGATAGGGATGTCAAAGGCCGCATTTTGTGATTGTCCTGGGGCGTTTGGGCAGGTTTGTTCAATATGTAAGGTATAGGTTTTCTTAGAAGCATCGTATTTATCACGTACGGTAATACTTGGAGTGCCAGCTTGAGAATACCATAACCTAAATTGTTCGAGATCCACCGAGTTAGCATTTTCCATGCAGGAAACAAAATCATCACAGGTCACAGCTTGGCCATCGAATTTATTAAAATACAAATCCATGCCTTTGCGAAAGCCCTCGCGACCCAAAATAGTTTGTTGCATACGAATCACTTCGGCGCCTTTATTATAAACGGTGACCGTATAGAAATTATTCATTTCTAGATAGGAATCAGGCCTAATAGGGTGAGCCATGGGGCTCGCATCCTCTGCAAACTGAGAAGAGCGGATCACTTTTACGTCTTCAATTCGTTTGACGGCGCGGCTGTGGTGGTCAGCGGTAAATTCTTCATCGCGAAATACCGTCAGGCCTTCTTTTAAACTCAATTGGAACCAGTCGCGACAGGTGATTCGATTTCCAGTCCAGTTATGAAAGTATTCATGACCAATAACTGCCTGAATGTTTTGATAGTCTAAATCAGTGCTGGTTAAGGGATTAGATAAGACGTACTTGGTATTAAATAAATTAAGGCCTTTATTTTCCATTGCGCCCATATTGAAGTCTGCGACAGCTACGATCATATAAATATCAAGATCATATTCTCTGCCATAATTGACTTCATCCCAACGCATGGCTTGTTTTAAAGCCTCCATAGCATATTGGCATTTTTCAATATCAGGCTTTCTGGCATAAATTTCTAAGGTCACCGATCGACCAGAGGCAGTAATATAATTATCTTTTAATACAGCTAAATCACCTGCCACTAAGGCAAATAAATAGCTAGGTTTTTTAAAGGGATCATGCCAAATGGCATAATGTTTATTGCTATCGAGCTCGCCGCTTTCAATCTTATTGCCATTGGACAATAAAACCGGAAATTGGGCTTTGTTAGCAATGATTTTAGTAGTAAAGCTGGCCATGACATCGGGCCGGTCTAAATAATAAGTGATGCGGCGAAAGCCATTAGGCTCACATTGTGTGCAGTACATGTCTTGGCTTTTATATAAGCCCTCAAGGGCGGTATTAAGCTGAGGTTTGATTAAACTTACCACTGTAAGAGTAAAGTGCTGAGGCACATCTGGGATGCTTAATTCGGTGGCATTAAGCTTATAGTGAGATTTCGCTAAGAGTTTATCATTCAAGCTAAGCGATTTTAACTCTTGGTGTTCACCATTTAATACTAAAGGTTCATTGGCATTGGCTTTAGGTGCACGCTTAATAACGAGTTTAGAGGTGACTATGGTATGGGCCTCTTCTATCTCAACGGTAAGATGGACGCTGTCAATGAGGTAATGTGGAGCCTGGTAATCTTTGCGGTATTTAATCTTATTTTGCTCAGCCATAATTTGCTCCTTTCTATTTAAGTACTGATTGTAGCATGGGTTTTAAGAATGGTAAGTCTGTCTATCGTCTGCTTTTTATGCTGGCTTTCAGCAAATAAAGTCGGATAATGGCGATTAATTTTATAAGGAATCAAGGAGGAATAAATGAATAAATCAGCTAAGCCTTTAGTGAGGGGCCTGCTCTTAAACGAGGAGGGAGAAGTAGAAAATGAAGGACATGCATTTTTAGAACTTGATGAAACTCTAAGCGTTATCTCTGGAACTGTCCCACGGCAATTTTCGCATCTGCCAAGCCAAAAAGATGGCATTGATTTGCGCGAATATGAACTTATAAGTTCACTGCCTTTGGTATCAGAGCACTCACAGGAGTCTAAATCCTCTTTCTGTAACAAACATTTTGCTGCGCTAAGCCTTTCCATTATGTCTGCCTTGGCAGGTTTTGGAATCTTGGTTTATGAATTAACTTCAAATGATGAGAATAAAATTCCATTATATTCAAGCGGAGCAGCTTTGTGTGTGGGCGGTATAGTAGGTGCGATTGCTTCATCTGGACTGAGTCCTGCAAGTGTTTGCAGTTTTTTCAAGGCCTCGAGCCAAGCTAAACCTACATATGATGCGCTTGAAATGAGCTCAGTAATATCCCCTGAATCACTGCTCATGTCCCCATAAATAATAACTAAGACCAATTATAAAGCAGCCTGCAACCGATGCCCACATAGCATCGGTTTTAAGTAGTGAAAACATGGCTAAGCCAATGATGCTCCCCAAGGTAAAGCAGCACGTGAGACTGCAAAATAGGATGATTTTCCAGGCCTCATAGGTTTCCCCTTTGAGTAGTCGGCCCAACTGGATGCCTAAATCTGTTACCACTCCAGTCATATGAGTGGTTCGGATAATGGCGCCAGAAAAAGTGGTGGTCATAGCATTTTGTAAGCCGCATCCCATAGCGGCTAAGCACTCACTTAAGCTTAACAGTTTGGCGTTGTGAGTTTTCATGAGCAAGGTGCTGGTGGTTAATATTATAGCCAAGAGAATGAGTGCTTTTGCATAGTTTTGATTAATAGAAAATCGACTGCTGCTAATTAGCATACCGCTTACTACCGCACCACAAATAAAAAAAGCCACGATAAGCAGTGGAACCAAGATATGCAGAGGTTGCCCTGTTTCAATACCAAGGCCAATATTGGCTAAATTGCCAGTCATATAGCTAACCGCATGGTGGTAAAAGCCGACAATGACGATGGCATTAATAAAGCCAGCATTGATAGTCAGCAGCATAGCGCCAATAAAAATAGCCCGATAATTTTTACTATTTTTCATAATGTCTTAAGTGTACTGCATTCATTTGTATTTTGTCAGTATCCCTTATTAATGATAGATTAAGGCCCCTTGCAAAATTTCCTCAGGAATAGTTATGTCAAAACACGTGATCCAGCCTATTCAGCATGCAATTAAAGCTAAAATAGTCGTGCCTGGCTCTAAAAGTATTACTAATCGGGCCTTAATCATGGCTGCATTGGCTAAAGGGTATTCAAGATTAGATGGGGTGCTTTTCAGCGAGGATACAGAAGCTTGTGCTAATGCCTTAAATGAGTTGGGTTTAAAGCTCGCTATCACTCCTGAGTTTTTTACTATTGAACTTGAAGGCGCAGCAGGTAAGTTTCCCCATAACAATGCTGCTATATATTGTAAAGATGCAGGCACCGCCACCCGATTTTTAATTCCTGCTTGTGCCGCTATGGATAAGGGATCGTATCAATTTTCTGCTACGCCCAGGATGTCAGAACGTCCATTAAAACCTTTGCTTGATGTTATCCAAAGCCAAGGCGCAAACTTTATGTATCATCAAGACCATTCCTATCGTATGCCATTCACGCTTCATGCCAAAAATGGGCTAAAAGGCGGGGAGGTTAAGGTAGATATTCAAGATAGCAGCCAATTTTTTTCCGGCTTAATGATTGCCGCACCTTATGCCAGAAAGCCAATGGTTCTATCAAGCACTAAGCCATTAAATCAGAAAACCTATGTTCATATGACTGTGCAAATGATGGCTGAATTTGGAATTGAAACTAAGTGGATAGATGATAAAACCTTATATATTCCCCAAGGAATTTATCAGGGGCAGCAGTATCAGATCGAGCCTGATGCCTCCACGGCTTCTTATTTTTTTGCCATGGCGGCAATCACCGCGGGAACTATGCATGTGCCAAACTTATCACGATCTTGTAAGCAAGGTGATATCCAGTTTGCCTCAGTATTAGAAAAGATGGGTTGCAAGCTTATTGAAGAACAAGGTGGCATCACTGTAATAGGCGCTAAGCAATTAAAAGGCTTGGGGGACGTTGATATGACTGGTTTTAGCGATACTTTTATGACTCTAGCTTGTATTGCGCCCTTTGCGAATGCTCCAACTATTATGCATGGCTTGGCTCATACTCGCTTGCAAGAATCGGACCGGATAGCCGCGATTGCAGATGGCCTAAGCCGATTAGGGATAAGGATAGAATCCACTCAGGATAGTTTAGCCGTTTATCCATCAAGGCCCCATGGCGCTAATGTAGAGTCTTATCGCGATCATCGGATTGCTATGTCCTTATCATTAATTGGTCTTAAAATTCCTGGAGTAGTCATTTCTGGGGCAGATTGCGTGGCTAAAACCTGCCCCAATTATTTTGATTTGTTTCTTCAGGCTTGTGCTTAAATAACTGTTTAATCCTTAATATTTCCTTAAGCTTTAATTGATATTATTTATCTATATTAAACCAACAAGGAAGTGGGATTAATTATGTTAGGTCAATTATGGCGTGCTATAAAATCATGTACTCAAGCGACTGCGGTGGTAGAACCTATGCCAGTTGCCGTAATACCGAACCCTCCTATTACTCAAGAGCGGACTATAAAACGCTTCCATGCTTATGAAGGGGGCGAAGAAACTAAGGTGAAATATCCAGCAGAATATGCGCATAGACAACCTCAAGCTTATGAAGAAAGAGAGGAGTTTGGAGTGTTTTACCCACCAGGATATAGCGTTCCTGAGACTATAGCTTCTGCTAATCCTTCGCATGTTAGAGCACCAGCTCAAGCTGAAGTTAGCGTTTATGCTCATCCTTCTGTTGTAATAGCGCCTGTTCAGGCAGATGTGGTGGGAGAGAGCTCTGGGGTTTTTTATCCTTATATTGCTTATTTGGAAAGATCAGTGACTCCTAGCTATTCAGAAGAGCAGGTGGGAATGCATTATGTGAGTGAAGCGATTAGTTTTGACAATGAGGTTGCTGCGGATAAAGATCATAAGCGTTACACGCCTTTTGTTACGGAAGATTCTAAAGCCCTAGGCGATATCATCAAGCAAAAATTCCCAGAAATAAAATTGGAAAAGCCGGCCGTTCATGAGACGATGTTGTTTTTTGCTTATACTAGAAGTTCAGGAAGAAGTACTACTGTAAGCACAGAGCGTGGCAGCAATCCAAGTTGTTAATACTCTAATCAGGCATTTTAAAATCAACCACAAGGAAGTGAGGCATTATGCAAGGCAACGACAGCGGTACAGGCGTTTTACTTGGAATGACCAGCAATCATACAGGAAGGCTTCTGGGCGAAGCCATAAGAGTGGTATCAAGCTCAGAGCCAGCTTTAGTAAATCCAGCGCAAGTTGGGGCTTCTGCTGCTATTTGTTGTCATACAGGCGTCTCGGGGACTTATTCATTATCAAGTAGTCTTGATAGTCCTACTGGAATAAGCAATGTTAGCACCCCAACTGTTGCAGGAGAAGAGTATTCTATGACTTTAGGCAATTTGGCGCTAACCCCAACTTTAGCCAGAATGCTGGGTATCGAATGGGTGGCAGAGCAAGTTGGCACCGCCGCTGATCCAACAGAAGGTGAGCGTTTAGCAACACCTAGGTTTAACTTAGCGGATTTATCTCGCTATATTGCAGGCTATGATAGTCCAAGCGAAACTGCTGCAACTGAAGCTAGTAATCCTGGCGCAATCTCAATAGGGAGCCAGTCCACTGTCGAGAGTGAAGCCATTGTTCATAGCGGGAGTGCAGGTGGCCTTACCTATGCAAGTGGTGAACTTTCTACTCATGCAGCAAGTAGGCCCGCTACCCCCATCTTTAGGCTATTGGCTAATGCTGGTATTGAGGAAATTCTACCTAGTGCTGCTCCATCTTGTAGTTAGCCGCAACTCGAATTTAAATTGTGGCCCAGTCAGTTGATTCAGCGACTTGAATCAACTGGCTTTAGCATCGGCAAATGCCAATTGCAATATAAGCCTAGACATCGAATAGATACCACCACCATTACAGCCAACCAAATAGCAATTTCATGCTTAAGAAAATGAAGTCCCATTACATAGGCTATGGCCCCAAGCAAGGCTGGGGTGGCGTATAGCTGGCGACGAAATACTACAGGAATATCATTGCACATAATATCACGGATAATCCCACCCCCTATACCGGTAATCATGCCCATTATGACCGCGATGCTTGGATATAGATGATATGCTAGGGCCTTATCAGTGCCTGCAACTACAAAAACTCCCAAACCTAAGGCATCAAATATCATTAGTAATCTATTTAAGTTTCTACCAGTGCTTGGTGTGGGCTTAAAGTAAGCTATGCCAAATACCACAAGACCAGTTAAAACTGCAATCCAGATATATTGAGTTTGGTTAAGCCAAAAAACCGGTGCATTGAGCATAATATCACGTATGGTGCCGCCACCATTTCCAACTAGTACAGCCAGAAATACCGCACCACTTAAATCCATGCGATGCTGGACTGCTGCTAAAGCGCCACTGATGGCAAAAGCCACCATGCCTACGACTTCAATGGAATAAAACAACATGACATCTGCCTCACAATTTCAATTAGCTGTATTGTAAGAGATATTAGTCTGTGTCGATAGATTCTAGGTAAATTTAAGTAAGGTAAAATTGAAAATACTAAGAACTTGCCTTATTGGCAGCTAAGTATTTGCCCTGCATGGTTTTATCGGTATACTGCCAGCTTAAATAATTCTCGCTAAGGATAACCATGGCTATTCAGGATCTGGATGATTTGATAACAATACGGGATTTTTGGCGTTATGCCGTTAGCCAGTTTGAGCAAGCCCAATTATTTTACGGCCATGGTACCGATAATCCGTGGGATGAGGCTTGGTTTTTGATTTTGCATAGTCTGCATTTGCCGGTGGATAGCCAAATGGCCCCTATACTTGATGCTAAGCTTAGCAAGGCCGAACGCAAAGTTGTGACTGATAAAATTACGCTTCGGGTAGAAAAGCGCTTGCCATTGGCTTATCTCACTAATGAAATTTGGTTCGCGGGCTTAAAAATGTATGTCGATGAGCGAGTTTTGGTGCCTCGTTCGCCTATAGCGGAGCTGATTCAACAACAATTTGCGCCTTGGATTGAAAGTGATAATGTGAATTTTATTCTAGATTTATGTACCGGCAGTGGATGTATTGCTATAGCCTGTGCATTCGCCTTTCCAAATGCCAAGGTTGATGCGGTGGACATTTCCAATGATGCCCTAGAAGTTGCGGCTCGCAATGTTAAAACCTACGATTTACAAGATAGGCTAGAACTTATTCAATCCGATTTATTTAAGAATTTACAGGGCAAAAAATACGACATTATAGTTAGTAATCCGCCTTATGTTGATGAGAGGGAGATCCATGCCATGCCAGAAGAGTTTAGGCATGAGCCAATGCTTGGCTTGGCTTCGGGTGAGGACGGATTGGATGCGACTAAAGTTATACTAAAACAAGCGGCTTTACATCTTAAGCCTGGTGGTGTTTTGGTGGTAGAAGTCGGAGTAAGCCAGCCCGCTTTAGTGAAACAATTTCCTGATTTGCCTTTTACTTGGCTTGATTTTGAAAAGGGCGGCCAAGGGGTGTTTTTACTGCGTAAAGAAGATTTGCCACATTAATAAATATGAGGAATATTTAGCCGAAAACTGATGCCTAAGCCAGATAAAAATCATATACTGTAGGTTAAAGATTAAGCGAGTAAAGCATATGTCAGGCAATAGTTTTGGCAATAATTTTGTGATCAGTACCTTTGGTGAAAGCCATGGGCCGGCCTTAGGTTGTATAGTAGATGGCTGTCCGCCTGGCATAAATCTAACAGAGGCGGATATTCAGGTCGATTTAGATCGCCGTAAGCCTGGCCAATCCAAATTTGTTACTCAACGCCGTGAGCCTGACCAGGTACAAATTCTATCCGGAGTGTTTGAAGGCAAAACCACGGGCACTCCTATCGGCTTATTGATAGTGAATCAAGACCAAAAATCCAAAGATTATGAAGAGATTAAATTACAGTTTCGTCCAGGTCATGCGGACTATACCTATTTTCATAAATATGGCATCCGTGACTATCGTGGGGGCGGTAGAAGCTCTGCACGTGAAACCGCTATGCGAGTTGCCGCTGGAGCCATTGCAAAGAAATATTTGTTAGAGCAATTTGGTATGCAAATCCGTGGCTATGTGTCACAAATCGGGCCGATTGCTTTAAAATTTAAAAGCTTTGAGGTAATAAACAGCAATGCCTTTTTTAGTCCTAATTTAGAACAAGTGCCTGAGTGTGAGGCTCTAATTCAACAGGTCCGTAAAGAAGGTGACTCTATAGGCGCTAAAGTAACCATAGTGGCAAGTAATGTTCCAGTCGGATTAGGTGAGCCGGTGTTTGACAAGTTAGATGCAGAGTTGGCATCAGCTTTAATGGGAATCAATGCCGTTAAAGCCGTCGAAATCGGCGAAGGGTTTGCAGTAGTAAGCCAACGAGGCAGCCAACATCGAGATGAAATGACTAAAAGCGGATTTTTATCCAATCATGCTGGCGGTATTTTAGGCGGGATTTCCACGGGCCAAGACATCATCGCCAGTATTGCTCTCAAACCCACTTCCAGTATAATTCAACCAGCCCGCAGCATAAATATCCATGGCGAAGACTGCGAGGTAATAACTAAAGGCCGACACGACCCTTGTGTTGGCATACGCGCGGTCCCTATAGCTGAAGCTATGGTCGCATTAGTATTAATGGACCATGTGCTTAGGCACCGTGCTCAAAATGGGAAAAATAAATGAGCCCTGAATTACAGCATTTACTATCAATTTATGGCTATTGGTTAATGGCATTTGGTGCTTTAATTGAAGGTGAAACCTTTTTAATTGCAGGCGGGATTGCGGCGCAACAGGGACTATTTCATTTATGGGGGCTTATACTCTTAGCATTAATTGGCAGTACCATCCATGATTGTTTTTTCTTTTTGATAGGGCGATATGCTGGCGAAGGCCTTTTTAAGCGTAAGCCGATTTTTTATCAGCGTTCGAAAAGTATTTTAGACTTATTCGATAAATATGGCGTATGGTTAATTATTGGCTTACGTTTTGCTTATGGTCTGCGAACTATCATTCCTGCAGTGTTGGGAGTTACCCATATTTCCTTTAAAAAATTCTTTTTATTTGATTTGATTGGCGGCCTCCTATGGTCAGTCACTTTTATCGTCGGTGGATACCTATTTGGAGTGACTTTAGAATCTATGGTGGGCGATTTTTCTCAGTTCCAGTATTTATTTGGCATTTTAATTGTGACAGGTTTTGTATTAACTTTATTGAGCTTGCTAGGTGTTTGGTTATACCGACATTTAGCGCGTAAAAAGCGGCGTTTAGCAAAAGCAGGGCCTGCTAATAAAATTTCATAATCAGGTGAATTTACAGTATAATTTGTCGCAGTCTTAAGCGGCAAAGCTTTGAAAGGAATACTTATGGCAATTGATAATTTAAATGATATAGACCCTACTGAAACTCAGGAATGGCTTGAATCTTTGGAGTCTGTGGTAGACGAAGAAGGGCCTGAGCGTGCGCAGTATTTATTGCAAAAACTGCAAGAAAAAGCCGGCTCACTTGGGGTGAGTAACTCGTATGCTCAAACATTTAATACTCCCTATATCAACACGATCTCCTCAGAACTAGAACCGACTTATCCTGGAAATATTGAAGTAGAGCGTAAGCTAGAAGCCTTAATGCGTTGGAATGCGGTAGTTACAGTGGCAGGCGCTAATAGTAAGGACTCCAGCTTAGGTGGACATATCAGCTCCTATGCTTCCAGCTGCTCATTGTATGAAGTGGGTTTTAACCACTTTTGGCATGCTTATAATAAAACTCAGCCTGGCGATTTAATCATGAGTCAAGGGCATTCTTCTCCTGGAATCTATGCCAGGGCCTATTTGGAAGGCCGATTGACTGAAGAGCAAATGAGTTATTATCGTCGTGAAGTGGATGGTAAAGGCATTTCTTCCTACCCTCATCCATGGCTTATGGCTGATTTCTGGCAATTCCCTACGGTATCAATGGGCTTGGGGCCATTAATGGGCATTTATCAAGCTCGCTTTATGAAATATCTCAACTATAGAGGCTTATCAGATACCACTAATCGTAAGGTTTGGGTATTTTGTGGTGATGGCGAAATGGATGAGCCTGAATCCATGGGGGCTTTATTGCGCGCAGGGCGTGAGAAGCTCGATAACTTAATTTTTGTTATTAACTGTAACTTGCAGCGATTAGATGGACCTGTTCATGGAAATGGTAAGCTAATTCAAGAATTTGAGTCAGCATTTAAAGGTAATGGCTGGAACGTCATTAAAATTATTTTTGGCTCTAACTGGGACCCGTTATTTGCCAAAGATAAATCAGGTGCTTTGCTTAAGGCTGTGTCTGAATTATGTGACGGTGAGTTCCAAACTATACATGCCCGTGGTGGCGCTTATATGCGTGAGAAATTATTTGGTCGATCCCCTGAGCTTCAGGCAATGGTCGCGGATATGAGTGATGATGAAATTTTTGCGCTGATGCGCGGTGGCCATGATCCGAAAAAAGTGTATGCTGCTTACCAAGCTGCCAGCAATCATAAAGGCCAACCTACCGTAATTTTAGCTAAAACTGTGAAAGGCTATGGTATGGGTAAAGCGGGCGAAGCCATGAATATTGCCCATAATCAAAAGAAAATGACCGCCGATGAGCTCAAAGCCTATCGCGATCGGTTCCAATTGCCTGTTAGTGATAAAGATGTCGAAAACTATAAACTGTATAAGCCCGCAGCGAATAGTGCAGAAATGAAATATTTAAAAGAGCACCGTCAAGCATTAGGCGGGCCGATGCCAGTGCGGTTTGATCCAAAAATCAAATTAACTATCCCGCATTACAAGGAATTTGCTCATCGTTTATTGGAAGGCACAGGACCGGACCGTACTATGTCTACTACGACGGCTTATGTGCAAATCCTAACTGCTCTGTGTAAAGATGCCAATATTGGCAAGCAAATTGTTCCTATTTGCCCTGATGAGTCTCGTACATTAGGGATGGAAGGCTTGTTTCGTCAAATTGGTATTTATAACTCTGAAGGCCAAAAATATGAGCCTGAAGATCGTGCTCAGGTTATGTACTATAAAGAATCGGCCGATGGTCAATTTATGCAAGAAGGCATTAATGAAGCCGGGGCTTTTGGTTCTTGGCTGGCTGGGGCTACTTCTTATAGTGTGCATTATCAGCCTATGGTTCCATTCTACGCTTACTATGCCATGTTTGGATTCCAAAGAATTATGGACTTTATTTGGTTAGCAGGGGATATGCGAGCTCGTGGCTTCTTAATGGCTGCGATATCTGGTCGCACCACTATCAATGGCGAAGGCTTGCAGCATGAAGATGGTCATAGCCACGTTATGGCTGGAATGATTCCTAACTGTATTTCCTATGATCCAACCTATGCTTATGAAATGGCCGTAATTATTTGGCATGGTATGAAACGGATGTATGAACAACAGCATGACGAGTTCTATTACATCAGCATGATGAATGAAAATTACACTCATCACGCCATGCCAGTAGGTTGTGAAGAAGGCATTATCAAAGGGCTGTATCTATTGAAAGCCTCGACTAAACCTAACTTCAAATCTAAAGATAAAACCAAGCAAAAAATGCATGTCCAATTAATGGGTTCGGGCAGTATTTTACGTGAAGTAGAGGCAGCAGCAGAATTGCTCGAGCAGGATTTTGGAGTGACCTCTGAAGTCTGGAGCATGACCAGTAGCAATAATTTATATCGAGATGGCATGAGTGTTAAGCGTTTCAAAATGCTACATCCCGATAAACCCGCCCCTAAAACGTATATCGAGCAATGCTTAGCAGAAAAAGTGGGCCCAGTGGTGGCATCCACAGACTACATTAGATTGTATACCGAGCAATTGCGTGAATTTATGCCTAACCGTTATGTTACCTTAGGCACAGATGGATTTGGTCGTAGTGATAGCAGAGCCAAATTACGTGAATTCTTTGAAGTGAATCGTTATTACGTGGCAATAGCAGCATTAAAGGCCCTGGCAGATGATGGGGTCATTGAAGTCAGCATCGTTAAAGAAGCCATGAAAAAATATAATATAGTAAGTGATAAACCAGATCCTTGGACAGTTTAAATTTAGAGGAATAAAGCATGGCGATTAAAGAAATAGCCGTCCCTGACATTGGTAACTATAAGAATGTCGATGTGATAGAAATAAACGTCAAAGTGGGCGATGCAGTAAAAGAAGAACAAACTCTGATTACCTTGGAAACCGATAAGGCCACCATGGAAATTCCTGCGCCATTTGCGGGCACGATTAAGGAACTTTTGGTCAAAGTGGGAAGTAAGGTTTCGCAAGGCAGTATCATTCTAAAAGTCGATACCGCTGCCGATACTTCTGCAACTCCTAACGGCACCTCGCTTGAGAGTAAACCTGCACCAGCAGCCCCATCCTCAAGCAGTTCGACTCAAGAGATACGAGTTCCTGATATTGGTAACTATAAAAATGTACCGGTGATTGAAGTGTCGGTAAAAAATGGCGACAGCGTTAAGGCTGAACAAAGCTTAATTACCTTGGAAACCGATAAGGCCACCATGGAAATTCCAGCGCCTTTCGCTTGTACCGTAGATCAACTTAAAGTAAAAGTCGGCGATAAACTCACTCAAGGCGATCTTATCGCAGTGGTAAAAACTGAAGCGGCTCAGGCCAGCAGCCCAGCGACTAAAGCAGCTGAGCCTCAAACTTCTGTCCCAGTAAAATCAGAACCAGAATCTCAACCTCAAGTCGCTTCTCAAATGGCATCCAATGTCAGTGCGCATGCGAGCCCATCAGTTCGCCGAATGGCACGTGAGCTTGGAATTGATCTTGCTAAGATTAACGGCACAGGGCGTAAGGGTAGAATTTCTACTGAAGACTTAAGTGGTTTTATTAAATCCAATATGGGGCAAGGCGGTGGCGCTGGCTTAAATCTATTGGCTGATCCGAACGTTGATTTTACTCAATTTGGCCCAGTGGATGCACAAAAACTGTCTCGGATTAAAAAGATTTCAGGTGCTAATTTACATCGTAATTGGGTCAAAATTCCTCATATCACTTTATGTGAAGAAGCTGATATCACTGAGATGGAGGCTTTTCGTAATGAGCAAAAAGCTCAGGCTGAAAAAAATGGGGTGAAATTAACTCCATTACCATTCTTATTAAAAGCCGTCGCACAGGCGCTAAAATGTTTCCCTAATCTGAACGCTTCTTTAGGGGCGGATGGCGAAACTTTATATGTGAAACAGTATTATCATATTGGCGTTGCTGTGGATACCCCAAGCGGTTTGATGGTGCCAGTGATTCGTGATGTTGACCAAAAAGGCATTTATCAATTAGCCAAAGAGTTAGCTGATTTCAGTATTAAGGCTCGAGAAGGCAAGCTAAAGCCTAGCGATATGCAAGGAGGCTGTTTTACCATATCAAGCTTAGGCGGTGTGGGAACAACGAGTTTCACCCCGATCGTTAATATGCCAGAAGTGGGTATATTAGGCGTATCCAAAGCTGCCATGAAGCCCGTTTGGAATGGCAATGAATTTATGCCGCGTTTGATGCTGCCATTATCTTTATCGGTAGACCATCGAGTGGTGGATGGTTCAGAGGGCGCTAAATTTGTAGTGACTGTGGCGAAATACTTGAGTGATTTGCGTAATTTAATATTGTAATAAAGGACTTTAAAATGACAAATTCAATTCAGACAGAAGTAGTGGTGCTAGGAAGTGGTCCTGGCGGTTATACCGCGGCATTTCGTGCGGCTGATCTAGGTAAGAAAGTAGTATTGATTGAGCGTTACTCAACTTTAGGTGGCGTGTGCTTAAATGTAGGCTGTATTCCTTCTAAAGCGCTACTGCACGTGGCAAAAGTGATGGATGAGGCCAATGAAATGGCAGAACATGGCGTCAGCTTTGGCCAGGCTAAAATCGACTTGAAAAAAATTCTAGGCTATAAAGAATCCATTATTAATAAATTAACCGGCGGTTTAGCCATGTTGGCAAAACAACGCAAGGTAACTGTGGTCAATGGGGTCGGCCAATTTGTTTCTGATAAGGCCATTGAAGTCACCAATGACAAAGGCGAAAAAACCACAGTGCAATTTGAAAATGCCATTATTGCCGCAGGGTCTCGTCCTGTAAAATTGCCATTTATGCCTGATGATCCAAGAATTATGGATTCCACTGGTGCACTGAAACTAGAAGAAGTTCCAGGCAGCATGTTGGTCGTAGGCGGGGGCATTATCGGTTTAGAAATGGCTACGGTTTATCATCAATTAGGCGCCAAAATTTCAGTAGTGGAATTTATGCCGCAATTAATGGGCACCGTGGATAAAGATATCGCTAAAGTTTATGAGAAATGGATTAGCAAACGTTACGCAAGCATTATGCTGGAAACCAAAGTAGTAAAAGTGGAAGCCAAGAAAGATGGCATTTATGTCACTTTTGAAGGCAAAAATGCGCCTGCTCAACCAGTGCGATATGATCGCTTATTAGTTGCCGTAGGCCGTGTGCCAAATGGTAAAGACATTGCTGCTGAAAAAGCCGGAGTCAAAGTCGATGAGAAAGGCTTTATTGCAGTAGACAAGCAGCAGCGCACTAATGTTCCTCACATCTATGCTATTGGCGATATCGTGGGACAACCTATGCTGGCGCATAAAGCGGTGCCAGAAGGAAAAATTGCGGCTGAAGTTATTGCCGGACAAAAACATTACTTTGATCCAAAATGTATCCCAAGCGTGGCTTATACCGATCCTGAAGTGGCATGGGTAGGTTTAACTGAAGCTCAAGCGCAGGCCCAAGGTCTGGCATACGGTAAAGGTGTATTCCCATGGGCCGCCAGCGGACGTTCTTTAAGCTTAGGCCGTGATGAGGGCATGACCAAAGTACTGTTTGATGAAAAAACCCATCGAGTAATAGGCGCGAGTATTATAGGGCCTAATGCCGGAGAGCTCATTGGCGAAGTGACCTTGGCTATTGAAATGGGTTGTGATGCAGAAGATATTGGTTTAACCATCCATCCCCATCCCACTCTATCTGAAACTGTGATGTTGGCAGCTGAGATGTACGAAGGTACGATCACTGACCTGATTGCGCCTAAGAAAAAATAATAACTAAGTGTAAACTGGGTCATTGGCCCATTACACTCTAGTGAAAAAGAAAATAGGGCAGAAAATACTGTACCGAAATCTTGATAAAAAAAAGCCCGCTTATAGCGGGTCTTTTTATTATTCGGTATTAGAACCTATAGTTTAGACCAAGGCTAAACAATTGGTCAGTAGGTTTGTACGAAAAGTTTTTACTCGCCGAGACGTAATTATGGAAAGCCGAATATAAGGTATAATCATATTCTGCTATTAGGCTTAAACATTGAGTTAAAGCCGTTTCATAACCAAGGCCTAATTGATAACCAAGTTTGTTAACATTAAATTGGCTAGCGCTTCCTATGTTAAAATCATTGCTAAATTTGGTATGTATTACCCCGAATCGACCATAGAACAAGTTGCTTTGGTTAATGATATATCCGGGTAATAAACTAAATCCAAAACTGTTGCCTTCTCGGCTTAGGCTAGCCCCAAGAGATTGAGGGGCAATATTTTGATTGGCTTCGGCAAAGATTTCGCCTCCCAAATAAAACCAAGAGTTAAACTGGTGGCCATAGCCTAATTTCACTTTTTCAGTCCAGCCGTTGCCAGTCCATGGATCGTCATAAGTACTTGATCCATTGTTAAGTACAATATTCATGGTCTCAACCTTGCGACCAGCTGTTATACCTACATAAGGACTATCTAATGATAGTGCCGGTCTTGAGCCTGTAGCCGATGGGTCCATGCTATCGAATTGATAGTTTAAGCTAAGCTGAAATAAATTTTGGATAAATCTACTGGTAGTGGCATAAGTTTGAACTTGCCTGATTTTAGCATTGTAAGCTATCCAGTCATATTCTAAAGCTAGCGATAAATTACTGCTTAAGGCTTGGCGATAACCTATTCCAAAATCCACACCAGGAGTCCAGGTTGAGTAGGTGGATTGTGAGGGGTTATTAAGCGGGGTGGTAGTAATTTGGGCGAGGTTTAAGCCTAATTTAGTATAGAACAAACTGCTTGGGCTAATTTGATAGCCAGGTAATATAGCAAAACCTATATTATGGCCAATGATTGATTTTGCAGAAACTACACCTGCGCTATTTGCAGGAGCAAAGGTGGAGTTTGATAGGTTTGCATAGGCTTCTGTACCAAGATAAAATTGATTGGTAAACGTATTGCCGTATCCTACATGTATGCCCACAGATGCACCAGGTAAACTATAGGTTTTAATATCTTTTTCAGGGACATTAAAATTAGTATTTTCTTGGCCAGACGTTAGCCCGGCTTGAGTACCTACTGCTAAACCATCACCGACATTAGCAAAAACTTGGTCAACAGTCTGATCAATCACAACATTATTCATTTTTACCGAAGTATCTTTAGCGCCATATTCCGGCAGAGATGCTGGATTGAGTGAAGAACTTTGATAACTACCAAGCTCAGGATTGGTTGCCATAGCATTGCTCAAGTTACTGTTGTCAGCTAAAACCATGGCCGGAGCAATGGCTAAACTTATGGCAATTGTTAGATTTTTTATTCGCACGAGTTTATCCCCAGTATTTTAAATTCATTTAGTATTTATAGTACATAAAGTAAACTTTGGGAAATATGTCTAAAATTAAGCATAGAATAAAGCCGCTTAAAGCAGCTTAATTATATGTAATAAATTTTAAGGAGCAGCTGCTTCTGCCAATTCTGGTCCACTGCCAACGTCAGGAGCGGCAGTTCTGACTTCAGCTGTAGCCGAGCCTGTGACCCCAGTAGCAGGGATGCTGCGTACCGCATTGTGATGTAAGTCTCTTAATAAGGCAGGTGATCTTGTGGTGTTGAGGCTTCCGACATCTGTTCTTATGCCAATATGATAAACACTATCATTATCTGCTTGATTAACAGTATCCTCGTTGCTGTCTGCAAATCTTGCTTTAGGTTTTGATTGGCTATAGAAATCATTGATAAATGGTTTAGCTCCTGCATAGATAAAGGCTAAAATAGTTCCAGCAACAAGTAAACTAGCCAAAGCCTCATTCATTTGAGTGCTATTAGTAATTCGAATGTGTGGATAGGCCAATCCTCCTAGTGCTATCCCTATCGGCGCAATTGTGAGCAATGTGGTGATGGAATAGACTAATTCTGGCCAAGAGCGCTTTCCATCCTCTAAACGATATCCCGCTGTAGATTGGGAGATAAGTGCCATCAACATAAGTCCAAGCACAGAACTAATAACATGCTTGGCAATATTAGCATCATTTACATAGTCATCTTTTATATCTAGGTTAAAAAATTTAAGGTCTGTGGGTAGTGTAGTAGAAGCAGAAGCGGCAGCTCCAGCAGCGGCCCCAGACAATAAAGTCAAAAGCCCGCTAAGCTGAATTGCAGCCGATTGGCATTTACTTGGCTTTTGTGAGTCTTCTTCCTTCAGAGGAATAAAAGGTACATCTAAGTCTTCACTGAAAATACCGCGTCTCCAATCTACTAAAACGGTTTGCTTAGGGATTGAGAGTTTAGCCGCATTTATAAATGGCTTAATGCCTATGTATGAAAATGTGGCTATAGTAGCTGCTGATGCGCATGAGGCCAAAACTGTGTTTGCAGTACTGCTTGAAGAAGGTTGAATTTCAGAAAATGCTTCTGCTGCTGTAAATACCCCAGCTGTTGGCAGAACGATGGCAGAGGCTGCCGAATATAAAAAAGAGCCCCAACTACGTTTGCCTTCTTTATCACGACTTCCAAGTGTAGAATGTGAAAGCAAGTGGGAAATTACTGCTCCAGCAATAGCTGAAACCCCATGTTTAACTAAATTGGCAATATTGGCATGTTCATCTTCTATTTCCAGATTAAAAAATGCAGTGCTTGCAGGTAAAGGAGTGGCAACAGACAGGGTGGCTCCAGCAATAGCCCCAAGGGCTGCTGGTAGTATTTCGTCACGAATAAAAGTAAACATATATTCTCCATTTTTATTTTTATAAATCAATAGTTAGCCCGTATTGGGATAATGGTACCTTATCCCAACTATTGGTGGAAATAAAGGGCGAGAGAAATATATTTATAATCTAACTGGCTGTACTGTTTCCAGCATTATGAATTACTCGATCGACATCATCATTTTAAAATTTAACTCAGCATTTATATTCAAAGCCTAAAAAAAACTGCTACAATGCAATCTGTTAGCAAACAGGCCCCCTATGAAATTATTCTTTAACAACGACAAGTTGCTAAATGAATCGATGCGGATGTTGTCGATCAGTCAGTGGCGCCGCCGAGTATTATTCTGGGGCGGGGGATTAACAACAGGTTTGATTTGCGTAGCATTTGCAGCACTTTGTGATCGCTTGAATGTGGGTTTTTTACAACTTGCTGCAAGTCACCCTTTTTGGCCATTATTTATAACTCCAATTGGTTTTATGATTATTGTTTTTATCATGCGTAACTTTTTTACTGGGTCTGAAGGCAGCGGTATTCCACAGGTAATTGCTGCCTTACAAGTTAATAGTATGGCTAGCCGTAAGCGCTTGGTTTCATTAAAAATTGCCCTTGGTAAATTTTTTCTCACCATGATGGGGTTTATGAGTGGAGGATCACTAGGCCGTGAAGGGCCAACCATTCAATTAGCCGCGTCTTTAATGCATTCACTGGGTCGATGGGGTTCATTTAACCGCCACGATACTGAAAAGGGCTTATTGCTAGCTGGGGGCGCCGCCGGTATTGCAGCAGCCTTTAATGCACCATTAGCGGGTATTGTGTTTGCAATTGAAGAGTTAAGCGGCTCTTTTGAAAAAGGCGTGAGTGGTACCATTATTACTACCGTCGTATTATGCGGTATCGTCGCTCAGTCCATTATGGGTAACTATAGCTATTTCGGTAGTTCAGAAGCTACTCTTGATATTATCCATGGGGGATCATTGCCCATTATTTTGGTTTCGATAGTAGCAGGGGCCTTAGGTGGTTTTTTTAGTTTGATGCTGATTCGTATTTCCAGTCTCATGAAATCGGTGGTGAAAACTAACCCTTTATGGGTGGCAGGTTTATTAGGCTTGGCCGTAGCTTTAGTTGGGTATTTTACTAATGGCATGACGTATGGTTCTGGGTATGGCGCGGCGAAAGATATTATTACCAACAACATTGGCATTAACCAAAATCTTGATGCCTATGGCCCACTTAAAATGTTGGCGACCTTATTAACCTATCTCAGTGGCATTCCTGGCGGTATCTTTGCACCCTCACTTTCTGCTGGTGCAGGTATAGGTCAAATTATGTCATATATTTTTGACCCAAGATTGCATGATGCTGTGGTTTTGCTTTGTACTGTAGCCTACTTCTCAGGAGTGGTGCAAAGTCCAATCACCGCCTTTGTCATTGTATTGGAAATGACAGACAGTGCGACTAGCAATATGGTACTGCCTATTATGTTATGTTCACTTATTGCCACCGCAGTCTCAAAAGTGATATGCCGTGAGCCTTTGTATTCTGTATTGGCGCAGCGTTATCTGAATCTCCTTAAAACAGACAAGACAGCTGAGAGCGCAGAAGAGGATGATTGATTTACAAACTGCAATTATAATTTTTACACTGACAGGCTTAGCCTCAGGTGTGTTATCTGCTTTATATGGCATTGGTGGGGGGATTATAATCGTTCCCTTACTTTATCGTTATTTATTAACTTTACAGCTACCCCATGGAATTGAAATGCATAGTGCGGTGGCAACTTCATTGCTAGCCATGCTGGTGATTACGGCTAATTCTATTTATTGGCATTATAAAAAGGGCAATATTCTGTTAGCTGAAGTTCATAAAATGTTGCCTTGGATAGCGATAGGCGCCTTTATAGGAGGCCTACTCAGCAGTAGAATAGGTGGGGTCATTCTGCATGAATTGTTTGTCTCGGTATTATTGGCTGGAATTCTGTTTCAAGTATTAAGACAAGACTTCTTTAAAACTCATGTTCTAGAGGAATTTATTCACCCAACCTTAAAGCATAATATCGTGGTCTGCACCGTTATTGGAATCATTTCGGTTATGATAGGTATCGGTGGAAGTATAATGACACTTCCCTATTTACGTAAGGCAAGAATGCCAATGATAAATGCGTCGGCTGTATCTGTGGCATTAGTGCCTACGGTTTCATTGTTAGGTACTCTTGGCTATATTTTTACAGCGAGTGCCTATACCTTTAATTTACCAGGTGCTTTTTGGGGCTTTATTTACCTGCCGGCATTTATCGCGATATCTGTAGGGGCCGTGCTTGGGGCTCCAGTTGGTGTCAAACTTTGTCAGACACTATCAGATAGCGTACTTGCTACAAGCTATTTCTTATTATTAATTGTTTTATTAATAATCTCTATGCAGCTTTAGAAATCAAGTTTGTTCATCTTCATCGGCTTGGTCTTCAGTGATATCTCGAAGATAGCGAAATAAGGCTTTGCTCGCGCCTAAAGCTTTTTCTTGGGCCAACTCCTTTTGGGCATTGCGAATCAATTGCCGAATATGCTGGCGATCAGTGAGTGGGTAATCTGAAATGATCTGCTCTAGTAATACCTCATCATTAGCAATTAAACGTTCACGCCATCTTTCTAAGCGTTGGAAAAAAGCATTGGCCTCATCAGAGCGGTTTTGGATTCTAGCCAGCTCAGCTAAAATAGGTGCTGTATCAACTTTACGTAAAAGTTTGCCAATAAATTGCAATTGTCGACGCAGAGCTTCTCGTTGCATAGGTTGTGCGGCTACTACTGCCATTTTGACATGATCAGCCAATTGCATTTTTTCTAATTGTTTTTCACTCAAGCTTACAAGCTCTTTACCTAGGTCATCAAAAGCTTGGGCTTCACGTTTGAACTGAGATTTGCTTTTAGGCTGTTCGCCATTTTCGTGTAAACTTCTTTTCATTGCTAATCAACTCATTATAAAATTTTCTCACAGTTTACCATAAGACAGCGAGGCAGTATGCTGAGTCGAGAATTTTTCGATCGCGATCCACAAGTTGTTGCCAAAGACCTATTGGGTAAAGTGCTGCGAGTAAAATATCGTAATTTATGGCTGTCAGCCAGCATTATTGAAACTGAAGCCTATTATATTAAAGAGAAGGGATCGCATTCTTCCTTAGGCTATACCGAAAAGCGCAAGGCCTTATTTATGCCGGCTGGCACTATTTATATGTATTACGCACGTGGTGGGGATTCATTAAATATAAGTTGTCATGGCGAGGGGAATGCTTGCCTAATCAAGTCGGGCCGGCCCTATATTGATGGCAAAACTCCAGCGAAGATGATTCAGATTATGCAACAATTGAATCCTTTGCCAGGGGATAGATTGCGTGAACCTGAAAAACTGTGCTCTGGCCAAACCTTGCTATGTAAATCACTTAGTTTAAAAGTTCCCGAGTGGGATGCGCAAACCTTTAACCCGGAGCGATTCTTTATTCAAGATCTAGGCTATAAACCTAAAATGATTATTCAAACTCGTCGCTTAGGCATTCCATTGGGAAGAGATGAGCATTTGCTCTATCGTTATATTGATTATGATCAAGCCCTACATTGCACCCAGCCACCCTATGGTAAAAAAGGCTTTAAGCAAAATTTAGAATATATTTTGCATGAACTTAAATAGCTTGAGCTGCTGCCAACACCGCTTTAACATGGCCTAAGACTTTAACCTTGCGCCATTCTTGTCTTAGCACGCCTTGAGCGTCAATTAAAAAAGTGCTTCGCACGATTCCTTTATACTTCACGCCAAACATAGACTTATCTTTAATTACATCAAACAAGGCACAAATGCTGGCATCTTCATCATTGATTAATTCAAATGGCATGCATTGTTTAGTTTTGAATTTTTCATGCGAACTTAAGCTATCTTTGGAAATGCCAAGAATCAGGGTATTAGCGACCTCAAATTCTTTAAAACAATCACGAAAGCCTTGGGATTCAATAGTGCAACCCGGGGTGTTGTCTTTAGGGTAAAAGTACAGCACGACATTTTTGCCCCTAAACTGAGAAAATTTGCCACTTAAGCCATTAGTTGCCGTAAAAGTAAAGTCTGGGATAGGTTGGCCTACAGCAATATTCATGTGTTTACCTTATATTCGGTCGGGTTCAAAGATAGCGTCTAAATTATATTCATCGCAGAACAAAATAAAGCTTTCTCGCAGTTCTGCTAAATGTGTGTCAGAGGGTAAAAAGATAGTTAAGGCGATGGTCTGCATGCAAGTTTGGGTGCGATTGGCTAAATAACTATTTACTGAAAGCTCGCGCAGCTTAATATCATTGCCAGTAAAAAAGCTTAGCACCTGGCTTAAGGTTTGTGGTGCGCTTAAACAAGTGATATGCACAATGTAGGGAAGAAACTCAGGCATGGCACCCAGCATTTCGGTGCGATTAAACTTTATGAATACATTGCCATTCGTCCCTAGTGCAAGCAAGGGGCCTTCAATTTTAGCAATGTTATTCCAGCTCCCAGAAATGTACATCATCATAATTTGGTTTTGACCGGAGCTGCTAAAACGTGACTCAGTAATCTGGCAATTATTAAGAGCGCAGATTTCTGCCAGTTCATAGAGCACAGGTGAGCTTTGTGGGGCGATGACAGTAAGAGCAAGGTATTGTTGCATAGTAATTTTCAGTCAAATTAAAGCTCAGCAGGATAGCATATTTATACTTAGATGGCGATGGTAATTGTAACAGGCTAGAAGATTTTCGCCGCATTAATATATGCTAGCTCTATAGTGGCTTGGATGGGCATTAATTAGGTTTGAGGAGTAATAAATGACAACTAAAACTGCAAAAGAGTATGCAAAAGACTATACCCGGCCTGAATTACGCGAAAAGCTGAAACAAGAAATTAAGCAAGCTGATAAAGGTGGAAAAAGCGGTCAATGGACTGCCCGAAAAGCTCAGTTACTGACTCATCAATATGAAAAAGCCGGCGGCGGTTATAAACATGCGGGCAAGCAGTCCACCTCGCAAAAAAGCTTGGCAAAATGGTCGGCTGAGCATTAAGGTAAAGCTGAATGGTATGGTGAGTTTTGGTAAAAAATTCGCTTAGCTTAGAGGGTAAATTTGCTGGATCTTTTTTGAACTTTGATTAGGTTAAAATTTTTTTAAAGAGAGATAAAGCTACGCCATTTATGAAAAATTCAAAAGACTAATAAATTCATTTTCTTCTCCTGCTTGTGCTGATAGAAGGTTAGCTACCAAAGAGCCAGAAGTTGGTTAGTCATTAAGGGATCCATCCAAATACCAAAATACATCGTTTGTTATAATGATGCTAAATTAACCAACAAAGCTATATTTTTCTGGCTTCAAGCTTAGATTCACCCAAGCAACTAAGCCAACCACAAATGCATTCGTAAAAAAGTCTTAATGAAGTTCAAAAACTCATGCTTTACCATTACTGGTTATAGAGTTATTTATATAGCTTTTGCTAAATAGCTGGCATAATGAAAAAAAATCATCAATATCTTGATAATAATCCAGAGGAAAGGTCTGTCTAAATGCAGAATTATCTAAGAAAATTTATCCGAAATAACTTTTTTAAGACCAGATACTTTATTAATAATTATTTTTATTGTTTAAATTTTAAGCTAAAAAATAAAAAACCAATATTATCTTTAGAATCACATAATATGCAATCGCTGTCCGAGTCTAATTCAAAGCGGTTAAAGCAATTAGCGATAGAGAATTTATACTTAAGTTCAGCACCAGTATTCAAGGTGCCGGGATATTGCGTTGCTTGTAATATTTTTACTCGATTTCATGTGGATTATCTGTATTGCAGTGAAACAGATGGTAAAAAAGTACCGAATTGGCGAGAGAGGTTAGTCTGTCCCTCCTGCCATCTTAATAATCGTATGAGAGCTGCTATACACATTTTTTCTCAAATACAACATCCTAATGATAATACGGCTATCTATATTACAGAATCTGTAACGGCATTATTTAAATATTTTGACAACAAATTTTCTAATGTTGTTAGTAGTGAATATCTTGGGGAAGCAATTCCATTTGGTCAAACTAACGATCAAGGGGTGCGAAATGAAACCCTAACAGCATTAACATTTGCTGCCGAAAGTTTTGATGTCATCTTATCCTTTGATGTTTTTGAGCATATCCCTGATTTTAAAAAAGCTTTTGCAGAATGTTGTAGGGTTTTAAAGAAAGATGGAAAATTGATTTTTACAGTTCCTTTTAGTCCGGATCATGAAAAAAATATTGTGAGAGCAATAGTCAATGAAGATGGTCAAATCATCCATTTACTGCCACCAGAATACCATGGTGATCCATTATTAAATTCAGGGTGTTTAGCTTATTACCATTTTGGTTGGGAAATAGTCTCACAATTAAAAGAATCAGGGTTTTCAAAAGTTAATACCTTATTTTATTGGTCTGAAGAATTTGGGTATTTTGGACCAAATCAAATGATAATAGTGGCTACTAAGTAGATTGGATCTCCTGGCATTATTGATGCAGATTTTTTTAAGCAAGAATAGTTGGATTAATCTATTCGACGCACTCTACCTATGTGTCTAAATACTATATTGCTTCCAAAGTCCTACTAATGTTTATCTTAGTGCTGGCAAAATTAGACAAAATTATATGCGAAATATATAATTAGACAAATTAAATCTAATTGTGTCTAAAAGGCCATAAAATGAAAACTGATCCTTGGCATTATTCTCGTGAAGAATTAGCAAAGCAAATTTTAGGCATGTTTGAGAATAATCTCTCAAGTGCTTTAGTGTTTTTTGCTCCTAGAAGGATGGGCAAAACAGAGTTTTTACGAAAAGATATTACTCCATTAGCTGAAAAGAAAGGATGGGCGGTTTTTTACTTTAGTTTCTTGGATGTAGGCTCAAATCCAGCTGAAGAATTTGTAAAATCATTATTGAAATTTGCAGATGAACTGGGCCTAATTAAAAATTCAAATTCACTTTTAAATAAAATTTCCAAAGTTTCATTAAAAGCTAATACTATTAAAGTGGGTGTCGGAGGCAGTGTTGAATTACGAGAGCCTAAAAAATTAGAATTTGATTTAAAAGAATTACTGAATGAGATCGCCAAGAAAACCAAGTTACTTTTATTAATGGATGAAGTTCAAATTCTAGCTGAAGCAAAAAATGCGAATTTTATAGCAGCTTTTAGAACAGTGTTGGATGTTAACAAAGATAAAATAAAAGTTATTTTTACAGGGTCCTCTCAAGCTGGTTTGAGACGTATGTTTTCTCAATCAAAAGCACCATTCTTCCATTTTGGCCAAAATATCGACTTTCCCAAACTTGATAAAGGCTTCACCAATCATTTAGCAGATACTTTCAAAAAGGTGACAACTCGTACACTTGATAAAAACCTATTATGGAAAGCTTTTGAGGATTTCCAGCAGGTGACTCAGTTGGCAAGATCACTAGTTGAAAGACTAGCGTTAAATCCAAATTTAAAAATTGATGAAGCTAAGGAGCAGTTATTAAATGAACTTTCAGATGATAGAAAGTTTGTTGAAACTTGGGATAATCTCTCAAGTTTAGAACATGCTGTTTTAGTTTTAATAGCTAATGGTGAAAAAGGGTTGTTTAGTGCTTCTACAAAATCAATATTAGCTAAGCAATTAGGTGTAGAAAAATTAGAACTATCAACAATACAGGCAACAATACGAAAATTAGCTCGTAAAAATTTAATTGGCCAACAAGATAGAAGTGATTATTTTATTGATGATCCGAACTTCAAGAGCTGGATACTGGTTTCAAAACCTAAATAATTGTTGGTTTTAAAGTAAGCGGAAGGCATATAAGTGACACTTGTGCAAATTGAAGGAGTAGTAGAGCTGCTTGTTGGGTTTATAGCATTGTATAAATTTTATCATCGATTTATTTCAAGGCAAAATATTGGATTTACTCAAATATCAAATAATTATTCACGTTATTTAGGCAGTAAGATTGCAGTATTTATAGATAATCGATCAGTATCAACAGTTTGCATAAAAGAAATTAGGTTAATTGTACAAGGAAAATACAGTTTTTTAATAAAAAGATATGATGAGCCGTTACATTTAAAACCATCTAATGCATGCAGAGTAGAAAGTAATCCATATACTTCAACAACAAATGATCTACTTCTTAATCAAATTAATATTGAAAACACGTCATTGTTAATAGTTACAACCCGAGGTAATGTAGTTGCGAATAAAAAATGTTATCAGATTTGGAGTAAAAAAAGATTAATAGAAAAGAACTATATACATATTGCAACTAGCCAAATCATCTTAAATGATGTGGTAATTTCTTCACAAGTTAAATACGCAATATGTTATCAATTGGACGGCTCTGCAAAACAAATTTTGATAACTTCTCATGGCCTTATGAGCGAATTTATTGGGGGTGGCAATTGCTTGCATTCTGCTATGCTAGGATCAATTGAAAATTTAAAATACTTTTTTGAGCAAACTCTAAGGCCGCTTAATATTGAAAATTTTGTAATATGGACACCACCAAATACCTCACACTATTATAAAATTGATCAGAAAGATTTTGCTTGATTAATATAGGCTTCGAATAACTTCACTTTAAAGTATCAGTTTTTAAAATAAAGTTTAGCCAAGACAGGGATATATATCGGTGTGGCTTTACAAGGACTTATGAGGACAAGCTAGAGCTATAATTTCATTTTAATGCTTTAAATTAGCATAAATTTTGCAAACTTCTGAGAACTTACTGAAACTTCTGGGGACTTCAAAATGGTGCCGAGAAAGAGAATCGAACTCTTACTGTATCTCTACAACCGGATTTTGAGTCCGGCGCGTCTACCAGTTCCGCCATCTCGGCACGTGAGAGGCGATTATACTGGCTTCATTAACTCTGTCAAGCGTAAGTCTTAAGAATGTAGGAACAAACTACTTATTACTACCCATATGCGAATAATTTATTGCCTAATTAAGCTTGTAGAATTCTTGCAGAGCGAGCAAGATAAAGGCTCTTACAAGGAGCTTATGCAATGCAAAAGTTGACTCGCTTAACCTTAATCTCAAGCTTAGGATCAGCTCTGGAGTATTACAATTTCGTTACTTATGCCATGTTGGCAGGGTATTTGAGTCAGTTATTTTTTCCAAAAGATAATCCATCCAATGCCTTGTTTGAAACCTTCATGTTGTTTTCAGTGGCGTATTTAGCCTCACCCTTTGGGGCGGTTTTTGCCGTATGGGCAGATCAAAAAGGCCGAAAACAAGTATTTATTCTGAGTATTATAATGATGGCTTTGGCCACTATCGGAATTGGCTTAATGCCAACTTCACATCAAATAGGACTTTGTGGCTCGGTTGCCATTGTGGTACTGCGCTTTATTCAAGGGGTGGCCCAAGGCGCGGAATTACCCGGTGGCATTACTTTTATTACCGAGCATGCCACTACAAAGAATAGAGGATTTTTGTGTGGTTTGGTGTTTATGGGGGTGGGTTTTGGTGCAATGTTAAGTAGCGGTATTAATCTTATACTCACCACGGTTTTGAGTAATGATCAAATTTTACAATGGGGCTGGCGTCTGCCCTTTTTCTTTGGTGGTGCACTGGGATTATTAGGTTTTTGGGTGAGACGTAAAATCGAAGAAACTCCAATGTTTTTGCAACAAAAAAAAGTAAAATTTTATATTCAATGGCAAGCCATAAAAGACCATAAGACTCAGTTTGTTAAAGGCTTGGGAATTATGTTATTGCCAGCATCGATGGTGACATTTGGTCTCGTCTTGCCATCCTATGTTGAAGAAAACTTTCATTATTCAGAGCATCAAGCTTTCTCTGCATTGCTGATAAGTTTCATCGTTACAAGCTTATTGTTGCCATTAGTAGGTTATTGCTCGGACCGAATAGGGCGCAAAGTGCTATTAGGCAGTGGCATGGCTCTTAGCATTATTTTACTGGGGCCATTATTTAGCTTACTTAAATTACATCATGGCTGGAGCTTATATGGATTTATGCTGGGTTATTATCTTTTAATTGTACTAATGGCTGGCTGTTACCCTTGCGTACTATCGGAAATGTTTCCTACGCCTATTCGCTATACGGGAGTGTCTATTTGCTATATGGGCGGTTATTCCATAGTAGGTTTAGTGCCGATACTCATCTTAGAGCTTTATAAGTATTCCGCTAGGCCTGAAATGTCAGCCGTGTTGGTATTATTAATTTGTGGAGTAATTTCCCTCATGACTATGATCAAGACCCCAATCTTGCTTAAATTAGATGAAAATCTACCAAAAGCCGCTTAAAGCTTCACTAGAGCCTCAGTGCATGGTAAGATTTTGGTTTTTGAATTCATATAATGAAACTACAAGACTTTGATTATGATTTACCTAAAGAGCTGATTGCTGCTAAGCCCTTAGCAGAACGCAGTGCCAGCCGTTTACTAGTATTAAATAAACGTAGTGGCGATATCAGGCATAAACACTTCGTTGAAATATTAGACTCTCTTGAAGCGGGTGATTTACTCGTTTTTAATAATAGTCGAGTGATTCCAGCTCGATTGTTTGGCAAAAAAATCACCGGTGGGCAAGTTGAAATGCTGATCGAAAGAGTGCTTGATAATCACAAAGTTCTCGCGCATGTTAAAGCCAGTAAAGCCCCAAAGCCAGGTACCCAAATCCAATTACAAGAAGGCTCCCAATTTATCTGTGAAGGCCGAGAGGGTGATTTATTTATTTTAACTTTAACGGCGACTAAAACGGTTTGGGACCTTATGATGGAAGTTGGACATATTCCATTGCCGCATTATATGGAGCGAGAGGATGAGCAATTTGATCGAGAGCGCTATCAAACTGTGTATGCCAAGCCTGAGGGTTCGGTAGCGGCTCCAACAGCAGGACTTCATTTTGATATGGCCTTGTTAGAGGCCCTTAAACAAAAGGGCGTTCACTTCGCTTATGTCACTTTACATGTAGGAGCGGGCACTTTTCAGCCAGTTCGAGTCGATAATATCACTGAGCATAAAATGCATAGTGAGCGAATTGAAGTGAGCCCTGAGGTGGTGGAGGCGGTAAATCAGTCCAAAGCTAATGGCAAAAGAGTGATTGCAGTCGGCACCACCAGTGTTCGCTGTTTAGAAACAGCAGCTCAATCAGGCGTGCTTAAAGCCTATAAAGGCGAAACGACTATCTTTATTTACCCAGGCTATAAGTTCAAAGTAATCGATGCTATGATCACCAACTTTCATTTACCACAGTCAACTTTGCTAATGTTAATTAGTGCCTTTGCTGGCACTGATAATGTTCGTCATGCATATCAAGCTGCCATAAATGAACGTTATCGGTTTTTCAGTTATGGTGATGCAATGTTGATTGACTGATCCTTATGCTGATTGATAATGTCTGGATTATAACGATGGCCTAAAAATGCCTTATCAAAATGATGAAGGTAAAAAGGATTAGTAGAATGAGCTTTATGAAGTTTTCAGTATTTAAAACCGATGGCCTTGCGCGTCGTGGTCAAATGGAATTTCCGCGAGGTACTGTTGAAACTCCAGCATTTATGCCAGTGGGTACCTATGGTTCAGTAAAATCAGTTAGCGCGGAAGAAGTAAAGGCAATTGGTGCTGAAATTATTTTAGGCAATACTTTTCATCTTATGTTAAGGCCGGGTACTGAGGTGGTAAAGCAACACGGTGACTTGCATGACTTTATTCATTGGGACAAACCTATTCTAACTGACTCAGGTGGGTTTCAGGTTTTTAGCCTGGGTGCTTTGCGAAAAATGTCAGAAGAGGGCGTGGCATTTAATTCTCCCGTTGATGGCAAAAGAATTTTTTTAGACCCAGAAACCTCAATGCGAGTGCAACGTGATTTAGGTTCAGATATTGTGATGGTGTTTGATGAATGTACGCCTTATCCTGCAACCGAAAAGCAAGCTTTGGATTCCATGGAGTTATCTTTACGCTGGGCTAAGCGTAGTAAGATTGCTCATGGCGATAGCCCATCGGCTTTATTTGGCATTATTCAAGGCAGCATGTATCCCCATTTACGTGAGCGGTCCTTGGCCGGATTACTGGAAATAGGTTTTGATGGTTATGCCGTGGGTGGCTTATCGGTGGGTGAGCCTAAAGATGAAATGATGCGCACCTTAAGCTTTATTGCACCCAAAATGCCGGAGGATAAGCCTCGTTATTTAATGGGCGTTGGTAAACCGGAAGATTTGGTCGAAGGAGTGCGCCGTGGTATTGATATGTTTGATTGTGTCATGCCAACCCGTAATGCCAGAAATGGTCACTTGTTTGTGAAAGGCGGAGTGGTAAAAATTCGCAATAGTCAGTATAAAAATGACACATCGGCACTTGATTCTTCCTGCAGCTGCTATACTTGTTCCAATTATTCCAAAGCCTATTTACATCATTTGGAAAAATGTCAGGAACTACTGGGGTCAAGATTACATACCATCCATAATTTAGCGCATTATCAAGATTTAATGAGAAGTTTGCGAAATGCGATTGAAACAGGTACATTGCCTGAGTTTGTGGCAGAATTTTATGCCGAACGAAATATGCCAGTTCCATCAATAGAAGAGTAAACAACAGGAGTATGTAATGCGTAAGTTAGTAACAGGTTTAAGCGTTTGGGCTATTGCAAGTAAAAGTGCATTTGCAGAAAGCATTGGCCAACCTCAGCAATCCAGTCTACCATCGTTTTTAATGTTAGGTGCTTTGTTATTAGTATTTTATTTTATGCTAATCCGTCCGCAAATGCGTCGTACTAAAGAGCAGCGAGAATTAATGAATAGCTTGGAAAAGGGCGATGAAGTTATGACCAGCAGTGGTATTTATGGCAAAATTAGCAAAATGGAAGAAAGTACCATAACCTTAACCATAGCCAATGGCGTAGATATTAAAATTCAAAAACAAGCCATTGCGAATATGTTGCCTAAAGGCTCAGTCACAGAAGCATAATAAATATGGGATTCTACTGAGTGTTAGCGCTCTTAGAATGACAATAGAAAAGAGGATTACAACACTATGTTTAATGCTAGAAATTCAGTCCCCATGAACTGGTATCCATTATGGAAATATGTCCTTATCGTGGTATTGATATTTCTGGCTTGCCTCTATGCCTTGCCCAATATTTTTGGTGAAAGTCCAGCGGTTCAAATTTCACCAAAAGGTGGGCAAGCTGTTACCCAATCTTTAGTCAGCAACGCTCAACAAATTTTGACCAGTAATAATATTGCTTATTCTGATTTAAGTACCAGCACTTATGACGTGGAAATGAAATTTAAAACCACTGATCAACAAATGGCGGCACAAGAAGCCTTAAAGTCTGCTTTAGGCGATAACTATATTGTAGCAATTAACTTGGCACCCAATACGCCTAAGTGGCTGATGAATGTAGGGGCCTATCCTATGAAATTGGGATTGGACTTGCGAGGAGGAATGTACTTCTTGCTTGATGTCGATATGCAAGTGGTGGTGAACAATAAGTTACAAAATACCTCAGATCAATTGTCACAAGATTTACGCAGCCAAAATATCCGTTACTCGGGGATTAATTTAGTGCCTAATATGGGCATTGCCATTCAGTTTCGTGACCCATCAGTTTCTCAAGCCGCGCGTAATTATATTAGCTCTCATTATCCTAATTTAGTGGTAAGTGAATACCCAGGACAGCCTATTAATTTATTAGTGAATTTTAGCCAACAAGCTATCAATCAAATTCAAGATTATGCAGTTCAACAAACTGTGCAAGTCATGCGTAATCGAGTTAACGATTTAGGTGTGGCAGAAGCCTCAGTGGCGCGAGAAGGACCAGATCGCGTGGTAGTGGAATTACCAGGCGTGCAAGATGCAGCTCGTGCAAAATCAATTATTGGTGGCACCGCCACTTTAAAAGTTATGTTAGTCGATGAACAAGCAAATCCTGTGGCGGCGGCAAAAGGTAATGTGCCAATTGGAGATGGATTGTTCTACGATGCTAACAACAACCCTGTGGTATTGAAAAACCAAGTAGTGCTAACAGGTAATGCAATTAATGGTGCGAACGTGGGCTATGATCAACAGACCAGTTTACCAGTAGTGCAAGTTACTTTGAGTGGGCCTGAGGTGGATAACTTCAGCCAAGTTACCGGCTCAAACATTGGGCATTTAATGGCGATTGTATTAGTGACCAATACTTTTGATAAGCAAATGCTTAAAGGTAAAGAAACCACTATTACTAAAACTAATCAAACTGTGGTCAATGTTGCGACCATTCAGAGCCGACTAGGTAATAATTTCCAAATCACTGGAATTGGTAATGCACGAGCAGCGCAAGATTTAGCTTTGACCATTCAGGCAGGCGCTTTACCTGCCCCCGTGCAAATTGTAGAAGAAAAACAAATTGGCCCATCCTTAGGAATGGAAAATATTAAAATGGGGTCCATTTCAGTGGCCATTGCCATGTTGGTCGTCATGGTATTCGTGGCCTTTTATTATCAAGTATTTGGCCTGATTGCCGATTTTGCCTTAATCCTAAACTTAATCTTTATCGTCGCTATCATGTCCTTATTGCCTGGAGCAACCCTATCTTTGCCTGGGATTGCAGGTATTGTACTAAACGTAGGTATGGCGATTGATGCTAATGTGTTGATCTTTGAGCGTATCAGAGAAGAATTACGTGGCGGTACGCCAGTACAAGGTGCGATCCATGCTGGTTATGAGCGAGCGTTTTCAACTATTGTGGATGCAAACGTGACCACTTTTATAGTAGCTATCATTTTATTTGCTATTGGTACAGGAGCGGTAAAAGGCTTTGCCGTTACTTTGATGATTGGTATTGTAACCTCGATGTTTACCGCCATTATGGTAACTCGCGGTATAGTGAATTTAATTTATGGAAAGCGCTCAGTAAAGCGCATTTCAATTGGAATATAGAGGGCCACGATCATGGAATTTTTTAAAAAGAAAACCCATATAGACTTTCTGGGCATCCGTAAATGGAGTTGGCTGCTTTCACTAATTTTAATTATTGCCTCGTTTGTATCTTTAGGAGTGCGCGGAATAAACTGGGGCTTAGATTTTACTGGCGGCTATTCCATAGAGGTAAGCTATCAACAGGCACCTAATTTAGATATGGTCCGCCAGCAGTTGGCACAAGCAGGTTTAGCACATGTCGATGTGATTACCTTTGGCTCGACTCATGATTTAATGTTAAGCCTATCTCCTTCTACTGATATGCAAAATCAAATTGTAAATGGCCAAAATCAAAGTGAGCAAGACCAATTAGCCTCCCAAGTTCAATCGGCTTTAGGCAGCGGCGCTAAGATCACCTCGGTAAATTATACCGGACCTGAAGTGGGGGCGGAATTAGCGCAACGTGGCTTTTTGGCAATGTTAATCGCAGTATTAGCCATCATGGTGTACATTGCACTTCGATTTGAAATGCGGTTTGCGGTTAGTGCCGCTGTTGCATTGGCGCATGACCCAATTATTATTATGGGAATTTTTTCTTTGTTTCAATTTCGATTTGACTTAACTGCTTTAGCTGCAGTGTTAGCAGTCATTGGCTACTCATTAAATGATACTGTGGTGGTATATGATCGGATCCGTGAGAACTTTAGAATAATGCGTAAGGCAGTGGTGACTGAGGTCGTAAATCGTGCGATCAATGATACCTTATCAAGAACAATTATGACCTCTGGGTTAACCTTTATCGTGGTTACCGTATTGTTCTTTTTTGGTGGGCCAAGCATTCATTATTTTTCATTGGCTCTTATGATTGGGGTTGTGGTAGGGACCTATTCTTCCATTTATATTGCAGGAGCATTAGCCGTATTATTTGGATTGAATCGTCAAGCTTTAGTGCCTAGTCCTAAGCAAGTAGACGATCGGCCTTAAGTTTTAAGGAAATAACCGTGTTGGAACATATTAGTAAACAGTATCAAGATCTTTTGCCTATCTTAGGCTTAGTGGCAGTTTTATTAATGATCACCATTGGAATATTGAGTGCCATAGGGCGCAAGAAGGCGCAATCTGATGCTAATGAGCCGCTTTCAGAAACTCAAGTTGAACAAAAACTTGGCGTAATTGAGCCGCCTTCAGAAACCATGGTAATTTCTAGGTTAGTGGAAAATGCCCACTCCGAACCAATAGCGAATGCTGAGGCAGCCTTAGCACCGCCAACTGTTGAAGAATTAGCTATGGCTGAACTTATTGCTGAGGCTGGTGAAGCGGCAGCTTTAGCTTCTGCACACGATGAGCCTGTGCAGGAGCAAATCCGTTTTATAGACGAAAGTAAATCCTCTTGGGAGCAGGCCGTTAAAGAAAGTTTACAACGGCGTTTAGGCAGAACCAAAGCCAACTTTCAAAACCATAGCTCTGACCCCGGTTTTATAGTTATCAATGTTATGGGGCATCGCTCCATGAAATATCTTGGCACCACCTTAACGGCCATTTTAAAGGCCCAGGGCTTGGTTTTAAATGACAAACAGGTATTTGAATTTAAGGATGATAATGGGGTGGATTTCATAGTAGCTTCTGCTATCAATCCGGGTATTTTTCCTATGAGCTCAATTAATACTTTTACTACCCCAGGCTTAAGCTTCATTTTAGATTTAGCGCAAGTCAAACAACCCAAGCACGCATTTGTTACTATGCTTAAGCTAGTTAATGAGATTGCCACTGAATTAGAAGGCGATATATTAGATGAGCATCGTCAGCGTTTGACTCAAAGCGGAATGAATGAATACATGCTTAGGATTCAAACAGCTGAAAATTTAAGAGAGAGCGAGGATGCCTGATTCGCCATTAGATAACATAGCTAAAAGATTAGATGAGCTTAAAGCTAAATTACGCGAATACAGTTATCAATATCATACCCTCGATGCCCCAACAGTTTCAGATCTAGTCTATGATGCCCTGTATCAAGAATTATTAAGCATAGAACAAAGCCATCCAGAATTAATTACTGCAGATTCCCCTTCACAAAAAGTGGGTAGTGCGCCACTAGGGGCGTTTGAAACCGTCGTACATGATGTTCCTATGCTATCTTTAGCCAATGCTTTTGCCAGTGAGGATGTGGAAAAGTTCATTGAAAGAATTTTGGACAGATTAAGTATACAAACCGATATTGAATTCAACGCTGAACCAAAAATTGATGGGCTAGCCATCAGTTTGCGTTATGAAAATGGCCGCTTAATTCAGGCCTCAACCCGTGGTGATGGCATGCAAGGTGAAAATGTTACCGATAATGCTAAAGCCATTGCTGCAATTCCTCATCAATTAACTTTGACTCATCCCCCTAGGATTTTAGAAGTGAGGGGTGAGGTTTATATGCCAATCAATGGCTTTGAGGAAATGAATAAATTAGCGGCGGCTAGAGGAGAAAAAACCTTTGCTAATCCTCGCAATGCCGCAGCGGGTAGCTTGCGGCAATTAGATCCTGCCATAACCAAAAATCGGCCTTTGAGCTTTTTTGCCTATGGAGTTGGACGGGTGGAAGGCGAAAATTTACCCAATAAACATAGCGAAATATTACAGTACTTACAGCAAGCTGGGTTTATCATTTCAGATTTGCAGCGTGTGGTAAAAGGTTTGCAGGGTTGCTTGGATTTTTACCAAGAAATTGGAGCTAAGCGTGCGCAATTAGCCTTTGAAATTGATGGGGTTGTGTATAAGGTCAATGATCTGGCTCTGCAACGAGAATTAGGCTTTATTTCAAGAGCGCCACGTTGGGCTATTGCTCATAAATTTCCAGCTCAGGAAGTTGAAACTATATTAGAAAAAGTCGAGTTTCAGGTAGGACGTACTGGGGTGGTAACTCCTGTGGCGCGATTAATGCCAGTGCTTGTAGGTGGGGTTACGGTAAGCAACGCCACTTTGCATAATAAAGATGAAATACTGCGTAAAGATATCCATGAAGGCGATTATGTCATTGTTCGACGTGCTGGAGATGTAATTCCAGAAGTTGTTCGAGTAGTCATTGATAAACGTCCCTCTGATGTGAGTCAAGTGCATATGCCAAAACAGTGTCCCTCATGTGGTCATGAGTTAATTGAAGAAGAAGGTGAGGTCGCCATCCGTTGTCCAGCAGGCTGGAACTGTCCGACTCAGCGTAAAGAAAGTTTATGGCATTTTACTTCGCGAAATGCTATGAATATTGATGGTCTAGGAAGAAAAATAATTGATCAGCTGGTTGACGTAGGCTTGGTTAAATCGCCTGCGGATTTTTATCGCTTGGACCAGCAGCAGTTAGCTGAATTAGATCGGCTTGGACAAAAGTCTGCGGAAAATTTAATCCAAGAGTTGAATAAAAGCAAAGATACTAGTTTGGCCCGGTTTTTATTTGCCTTAGGAATCTCTGATGTGGGTCAAGCAACAGCCTTAACATTAGCTCAGCATTTTGGCTCACTTGAAGCCATTATGGCGGCAAGCATTGAGAGTTTACAACAAGTACAAGATGTAGGCCCGATAGTAGCTGGGCATATTTTTCATTATTTTACCGATCCTAAGAGCTTAGAAGAGATTGAGGCCCTGCGAAGTTTAGGTATTAGCTGGCCTAATCTTAGCCCTCGCGCTAAAGCGGAGGGTAAATTTACTGGTAAGATATTTGTCCTTACCGGCACACTAAGCTCAATGTCACGAGATGAGGCTAAAGCTAAACTTCAAGCTCTAGGCGCGAAAGTGGCGGGTTCTGTTTCTGCCAAAACCCATGTGGTTGTAGCGGGCGTTGAGGCAGGCTCCAAGCTTGATAAAGCCCAGGAGTTAGGTATCGAAGTATGGGACGAAACTACATTATTACACCAGCTTGCGGAGTAAATACTCAGTCATACTGAAAGGGTGGGTTTTTGCCGGTTATGGCTTTTAACCAGGTGCAGTGAGTAAAGTTTTCTGGCTCAGATCCCGTGGCAAGAAACAATTCATGATAGCCTAATTCATATAGTTGTTTTGCGATCATTTCGCCTTTAAGCATTTCACCTAAATCTGAATCGATATAGATAGGCACATTCTTAGCATAATGTTTGATATCTTTAAATAAAGCGTCTGAGCTATTGTAGATTGCTATATTTTTGTTATAAACCGCTGCTGCTAATTTCCATGCCTGAGTTAAGCTATGATTATCGTCAAGGAAGATTAAGTCAACTTGCTCTGGTTCTTTATAAATTTCTATCGGGATATAAGCCGATAGATTTTTAGGAAGTAATTTGACTGTTAAGTTCTCACATTGTTTTAAGATGTCTTTATCTTCATAGTGGCTAGTCACCAATATGCAGTTTTTGCTATGCACTTTTGAGATTACATCTAAACCATTAATACTGGCATTAATGAACTCATAATCCGTTAATAAGAAAAATTTTGTTTGGCTGTTGGCTTGAAACCATGTAAGAAAGTTCATGGGGTCAATAAAATGCTGGATATGAAGCTGACTCAAATGAGAGAACTTTTCATTCCAAGCATCATGAATAGAGCTATCATCATCCACTATCCATATATCGGTATCTTCACTAATGCAGATTTTGTCTGCAAGCCAATCGGGCTGAGTGGCTATTGGCAATGTTATGCAGACCTCAGTACCTTCGTTTAATTGTGAATTAATAATGATTGTACCGCCTGCTTCATCGATGCAGTGCTTTGCATGAGACAGACCCAATCCAGAGCCATCTTTTTTATTGAAGCTTCCCAGGGTAAAAATTTGACTTAACTTGTCTTCACCAATGCCATGACCATTGTCCATTATGCAAAGTTTAAGAGACAGGTTAAGCAGATTTAAAGAAATCTTAACCTGGCCTTTTTCTACTATGGCTTCAACCGAATTATTAATTAAATTGGAGAGGACTCTTTTAAAATTATTGACATCGATATCAATAAAGGCGAAATAAGCGTCTGGCTCAATTTGGCTCACAAAATCAATGTCGCGGTTATCATATTGTAAGCGCTTTTCTGAAATGATGCTTTCTATAACAGCTGATACCAATACTGGGCCATGATTTTTCTCGATTTGAGCTTGTACTTGTTTTCTGCTTTTAAATTCATTTAATAAATTATTGGCAATGTCATTGATTCGACTTGTTGCATTGCGAAGAATGACTCGTTGGTTTTCAGGGACTTCAGATAAATTTCTAACCAAAACATCAAGTGCTGCAAGTGGAGAGCGAATATCGTGTGCTACCTGAGCTGCCAGTTCACTAAAGGCCGCCTCTTTAGATTTTTCAGAAACTTCATTTAGTAAGGCGCTAATTTGATTTTGGATTTCTACCATTTCAGTTGATAAGTTTTCCGTATTAGGCTGAGAGCCCGTTTTCAATAATTTTAATAAATCATGTATGGGGTCAATAAAAAGTTGTTTTGGGATCTTTTTGGCTAATGGATAAAGCAAGATGATAATCATAATAGCGAACACGATCATCAATAATAGGCGGCCTAGTAAGTCAGATAAGAGAGCATAGTCGTTTAACACGGAGCCTGAAACTTTAAAGTACCCAAAATTTTCATCAGGATTAAGCTCGATTGGATAATTATAAGTCCATGAAAAAGGGGGCTTCCATATCATCTGTAAGCTGTTTTTAGGGCGGCCCTTGCCAATCCAGTCTATGGTATAACTATTGTTTTGATTATAGTTAAGCAACTTTACTGTCACTGCTTGCTCATTATTGATTAGAACTTGGCTAATAGTAAAATCACTTAAAAAGCTGCATTGAGTATTGATAACCTTTTCCAGGTTTTGAAAGCTTCTGATTGTATCAAATATAGTAAAGCCGACAATAACCAGAAAGAGAAGTAATAAGCAGGTTAAAATCCTGTTACCGATTCTTTTTTTAATTTGTGTGGCTAAGCCAAAACTGTTATGAGTTGTCATATTCTCTAGTCAAATGCAGAAATAGTGCCGATTAATTTAGTTTCCTGTGAATCTATTTTATAAATGGCGTAATTACTGTTTTTATACCAGTGGGGATCATGTGCTCGTGCTTTATTATAACTGGATAAAATAGTAGTACGCATTTCTCCCTTGTTTGGTGATGGATACTGCTTTAAGGCTTGGGTGACCGAAGCGATCGTTAGATAGATGGTATAAGAAATGGTATTTTCTGGAAAGCAACCAAAAAGAGAACTGTAATAGCTGGTAAAAGCCTGAAAATTAGGGGAGTTATCATCGAATAAATAAGGTGTAAACCAGTATTCAGTATAATTAGTGCTTTTTGCTATTTTGGAAGGATCGCCTAAGTTATCAAGAATAGTCACAAATATAGGGTTATTGCCTAAATGGTTGGCTATGCGGTACATAAGTTGCTGCATATCAACATAGGTATCAGGTTGGGGAAGAATAATGTCGCCTGGTTGATACCCCTTAATCAATTCAGCTACTGGGGCATAATTTGTATCATCAGAATACATATTGGTAATAATTTTGGCGGCAGGATAAGCATTGCCATATTCAGAAGTAATAATGCTATTTATGTCAACGCAATCTTTACAGGTCGCATTTACCACATTGACCAAGTTGGTATTAGGAAATTCTCCACTGATAAATTTAACCATAATATGAGCCAGGTCTTGGTCTAATAAATCTAGACTATAAAAATTGTCTGGAAGATTAGAAATTTCTGGATCAGAGGCGTAGGGTGTAATTACTAGTATATTATTGAATGATTTACGTAATAATAAAAATTGATTAGAGGAGTGTGGACCAATGATTAAATCTGGGTGCCAAGCATTGACCTGAGGGACTTCATCTAAGATAGCCAAAGGAGTGTTGCCATAAAAAAAAGTTTTATATTCAATTGTATAGCCTTGCTCTTTTGCAGACTTAATCGCAACTTGAAGTCCTTCAATGTAGGAGCTGGCATAGTGTGGAGGAAGGCTAGGGTCACTGACATTATCTAATATCGCAATTTTGATCACTTGTGGGGCAGATAAGCATATTGCTGGAAGGCAAAGTGCAAGCATTAAATGCCAGAAAACAAGAAGTTTTTTAAGTTTTTTAATGGCTTGCATAGGTGGTTCCCTATAATTATTATGTTATTATAGCTCAACAAAAGAGTCGAATGCTGCATTTTCTGCATAATATTTAGCTTAAAAATATAGCGGATGGTTTTTTCTAGCAAATTTTTTAGTATAATGCAGGTCTTTTCAACCATGGGGGATATAATATGAAAAAGGTAATACGCGAAGTTAAAGAAGCATTTGTTGATAACCGTTTTCCAGCTTTTATCAAAAAATAATTAATGCTTGCTACAAATAATATTACTGAGGGAGAGGGCAACTCTCCTTCAAGTTATTATGTCAGTGATAATTTATTTTTTCTAATTGAAAATGATCACATATTAGTATGGGATTATTTTAATCATCAACAATTCCTAATTGATATAAAGTATTTTGCCGAATTATTAGCCATATCTGGCGCTCAGCCAATAAACGATCCAATCAAAATAGACGAGCTTTTAGCTGCCAAGCTGATTGTTCAAAAGCCATCAAGCCAAATAGAGTGGGGTTGGGATGCGCTGTCTAAAATTTTTCATATTGGTTGTCAAAGTATCTATTCACAAGATGAAAGCGAAGCTCAAGCAACGCTGGCTGAAACCTATTTAGAGTTTTGCCAAGCTCTTAATGAGGACCAATCTCCTGCTTTGTTTTCTAATAAGCCGGGTAAACTTGTCGAATTGCCAGAACCTGATATTCGTTTATTGCAGCAGCATTCTTTTTTTGAAGTGTTAAAGCAGCGCAAAACTAGTCGTTGTTTTGATGGCAAACCTATAAATTTAGATCAGCTAAGCGCTATTTTATATGCAAGTTTTGGCTTAATACATGGAGAGTGGGAAGAGTTAAGTCAGCATGATTTGCATATTGCGGGTATGAGAAAAGCTTATCCAGCAAGCGGGGGGTTGCACTCAGAAGAAGCCTATATAGTGGTATATAGAGTCCATGGATTAGAGCCTGGTCTTTATCACTATCGTCCGCAAGACCATAAATTAAGCTTGCTTAAGTATGGAGATTTTGAACAAGAAGTCATTGCGCTGAATATGAACCAGTTTTTTTCAACAGGCTTAGCTTTCGGAGTATACATTAGCTCTCGATTTGAAAAAATTTGGTGGAAGTATAAGCACTCTAAAGCTTATAAAGTTACCATGTTGGATATGGGGCATGTTTCTCAAACCTTTTTATTAACTGCCACTGCTTTGAATCTTAATACCTGGGTCACCGCTGCCTTTAAAGAAGATAAATTATCTGAGTTTTTAGGGATTGATGGTATGAAAGAAGCACCCATATTATTTGTTGGGGCCGGCATTGGTTCTGGGCAAGCTATACCACAGGAAATGCTTAAGCAATTAGCTCATGAATAAGCTGCCTATCTGGAGTCATTTCAAATTAACCGCATTACTTAGTACCTTGGTTGCCGCTGTGGGCTTTATGGCTATGGATGTGTACTTCCCATCACTGCCGGCAATTGCCACAAGTTTACATGTAAGTCATGGTTTTGCTCAATTAACCGTTGCGGCTTTTCTAACAAGTTTTTCATTATCTCAAGCGATTTATGGTCCTTTATCTGATTATTTAGGCCGGCGGCCTTTATTACTATTGGGGTTTATTATTTATGTTTTAGGTTGCTGGGTTTGTTATAAAACCACTACCTTTCCTTGGTTATTGATGGGGCGTTTAATTCAAGGGGCGGGAGCCGGAGCCGGGGCTAATTTATCTCGGGTGGTACTCCGAGATATTAGTTCTGGCAACAAGATGGCTCAAATAGCCTCAATATTAACTGTGTTGATCGCGAGTGTCACCGCACTTTCTCCAGCAGTAGGCGGCTTAGTCCAAAAGTATTATGGCTATGCGGGTAACTTTTTGTTAATGCTTGTGTCTGGGCTACTTGCTGTCATCTTGTTGGTTTTGTTTTTGCCGGAAACCAATCTCAGCCCCAAATCTAAACCTATTCACGTCCTATTAATGATAAGAGAAGCCGCTTCAATTTGTAAAAACAAAATCTTTTTGGCTTATGTTTTAAGCTCAGGACTAGCTTTTTCATTGATTATTTCCTATGCCAGTATCAACCCGTTTATTATTCAAAGCCAATATGGCTTAAGTCCAGCGCACTATGGATTTTTGGCGCTATTAATAGCATCTAGTGAGATTGTAGGGACTGTTATTAATGCCAGGTTAGTGCTTAGAGTGGGGCTAGATAAGATGATGCTATATGGAATTACTATTATTTTGATTGCAGGCATAGGTTTGTTAGTGTCTGTTCATGGAGCTCTATCCATTGTGCAAGTATGTGTTTTTTGTGCTCTAGGCACTATTGGTACAGCCTTTATCTTTCCGAATGCTTCGGCTGGAGCATTTTCATTGTTTGATAACCATATTGGGATAGTGGGGGCACTATATGGCTTATTGCAAATGCTTATCACTGCTCTCACAAGCTATAGCATCAGTTTTGGACATTTGCACAGTCAGGTTAATTTAGGAGAGATTTTTATTATAATTAGTGGCTTGAGCTTGGTATTGTCTTATCTTAAAACCACGGCTAGGAATTGAGCAGTTAATTCATTGACATTGGCAAGTTTTCTCTTTATTATTCGCCGGCTATGAATAAACTTGAACCGCCAGCTAAAATTGACCCAGCAAATTATGCTAGGGGCTCTCGCCAAATTGAGGGTTCGCTTGAATTTACGGCGATGCCACGTTTAGTTGAAGCTTTGGCTTTAGAGGCAGGTAAAGTTGAGTATGCGTTAGACTTTACCATAGATGAAGAAGAGTTTGTGGTTATTGGGGTAAAGGTTGAAGCTGTCTTACCGCTGATATGTCAACGTTGCATGCAGCCCTTTGAGTATGAGGTTAAAGTCTACTCAAGCTTGAGCCCAGTAGCGAATGAAAAACAGGCTAAAGACTTGCCTGATAGCTATGATGCTTGGCCTTTGTCAGAAGAGATGACGGTATCTCCAAAAGAGATAATTGAAGAAGAATTGTTATTGAGCTTGCCTATAGTGCCTATGCACGAAGAGGCAGATTGTCCAGCGGCTATATTGTTGGAGAGTCCAAAACCAACAGAACAACAGGCTACACATAAGCCTTTTGCAATATTAAAGAAATTGAAGTAATCGAGGAGATTAACATGGCAGTACAACAGAATAAAAAATCACGCTCTAGACGCGATATGCGTCGTTCGCATGATGCTCTTACTGGACCTAGCTTGTCCGTTGAGCAAACTTCTGGTGAAACCCATCTGCGCCACCATGTCAGCCCAAACGGATTTTACCGTGGCCGCAAAGTGATCGACAGCAAGCGCGACGAATAAGCTCTTGAACTCGGTTACTATAGCCGTTGATGCGATGGGGGGCGACCATGGCATCAAAACTACTATTCCAGCTTCTGCAAGAGCCTTACGTGAACATTCACAACTCAAGCTAATTTTAGTTGGAAATCAAAATATTCTTGAGCAGGCTTTGGCAAAATATAAGCTTGATCGCCATCCACGCCTTAGTATTCAGCATGCTTCTGAAGTCGTAGAGATGGATGATTTACCCTCTTATGCGCTTCGCAATAAGAAAAATTCCTCAATGCGTGTGGCCATAAATTTAGTCAAGGAAGGCCAGGCTCAGGCTTGTGTTAGCGCAGGCAATACCGGCGCTTTAATGGCAACTTCTCGATTTGTACTGAAAACTTTACCAGGAATTGATCGTCCAGCCATCATTTATGCTATACCTGGCGTAAATCAAGAAACTGGCGAAAGAACGACTATTCATATGTTGGACTTAGGCGCTAATGTCGATTGTACAGCTGAGCATTTATTTCAATTTGCCATTATGGGGTCTGTACGACGAAGCTTAATTGATAATATGGCCAAACCTCGAGTCGCTTTGCTTAATATCGGCGAAGAAGAAATGAAAGGTGTGGAAAACATTAAAGAGGCTGCAAAATTGATTTCAGCCTGCCCTTCACTTCACTACAGTGGTTTTGTAGAAGGGACAGATTTATTTAGTAACAAAGCAGATGTCGTAGTCTGTGATGGTTTTATTGGCAATGTGGCACTTAAAACCGCAGAGGGTACTGCCAAATACATTTCCTATATGGTTAAAGATGCGTTCAAAAGTACACTACTCAATAGGATATGTGCTGTTTTAGCCTTGCCCGCTTTAGCAAAAATCAAACGAAATTTGGATATGCGTCGATACAATGGGGCCAGTTTTGTTGGTTTGAAGGGTATAGTGGTTAAAAGCCATGGTGGCGCTGATGAACTCGGCTTTTCATGTGCAATCACCGAAGCTTTAGCAGAAGTCGATAAAAATATCCCCAGCCAAATTCACGCTCAAGTTGAAGCATTATTAGGTCTAAACAATGATGTCAGCTAGTATTGCAGGGACAGGTTATTATCTGCCCAAACAAGTATTAACCAATGACGATTTAGCTAAGTTCGTCGATACCTCTGATGAGTGGATCAGGCAGCGAGTTGGAATTGTTTCCCGACATATTGCTAATGAGCATGAAGCTAACAGTTTTATGGCGACTCAAGCGGCCCTTCAGGCTTTAAAATCAGCAAATCTTAAGGCCGAAGAAATTGATTTAATTATAGTCGCTACTTCAACTCCCGATAGCATGATGCCTAGTACTGCTTGTGAAGTACAAAAGGGACTTGGCATTGCTGGTTGTCCTGCTTTTGATGTCAACGCAGCATGCAGCGGCTTTGTTTATGCATTAACAGTCGCAAATCAATTTTTTTTAGCCGGTACCATTAAGCATGCGCTGATTATTGGCAGTGAGAGAATGTCTCGAGTTATTAACTGGCAAGATCGTGGTACCTGTGTATTATTTGGCGATGGCGCGGGGGCCGTAGTGCTGAGTGCTTCCAAAGAGCCTGGAATTATTGGTAGTTATATTCAGGCCGATGGTCAACACAAAGAATTACTGCATATTTCTTCTCATTTACCCGATAAAGCCTTTGCAAGTGAAGTTATTGAGTCTAAGCTCGCAATGCAAGGCAATAAAGTATTTCGCTTTGCTGTAACTAAGTTAGCTGAAGCGGTAGAGAACATATTACTGAAACATGAAATCAGCCAAGAAGAAGTGGATTGGTTGATTCCGCATCAAGCCAACGAAAGAATTATTGCCGCTACAGCTAAGCATATTGGCATGTCGATGGATAAAGTTATTTTGACCTTGGCGACTCACGGAAATACCTCAGCGGCTTCTATACCTTTGGCTTTAGCCTGTGCGATTGAGCAAGGTAAAATTAAACGCGGCCAATTATTATTATTAGAAGCTTTTGGTGCAGGTTTTGTTTGGGGCGCAAGCTTAATTCGTTATTAGTATAATAGAAAATTATAATCAGGTGACAATCATGGATAAAATCGCCTTCATATTCCCGGGGCAGGGTTCTCAAAAGTTAGGCATGTTAAGTGAGCTGGCAGCGCAATTTCCTGTCGTTCAAACTACATTCGCAGAAGCAGAAAAAGCACTGGGCTATAATCTTTGGGAAATCACCCAAGATGATGAAGCTAAACTTAATCAAACCGAATATACTCAGCCAGCGATATTGGCAGCAAGTATAGCCATTTGGAGAATCTGGCAGCAACGCACTGAGGTAAGACCATTTTTGCTTGCTGGTCACAGTTTAGGCGAATATACCGCCTTGGTGGCAGCAGAAGCCATTGATTTTTCTGATGCTCTAAGACTGGTGAAATTACGTGGTCAGTTGATGCAAACTGCAGTTCCTAAAGATCAAGGAGCAATGGCCGCTATTTTAGGTTTAGATGATCAAGGTGTTATTGAAGCATGTAAACAAGCGGCTCAAGATGAAGTAGTGTCCGCGGTGAATTTTAATGCGCCTGGACAAGTTGTTATTGCAGGTAAGCGAAATGCTGTGACTCGAGCTATAGAAACAGCAAAGTCATTAGGGGCTAAAAAGGCTTTGTTATTACCCGTTAGCGTGCCTTCACATTGTGAACTTATGCGCCCAGCTGCAGAAAGTTTGGCTAATGCTTTAGAGCAAATTACCATTCAAACTCCTAAAGTTGGAGTGGTACAGAATGTGGATGCCAACATTTATCAATCCCCTGAAGTGATTCGTTCTGCACTAGTTAAACAGTTATACAGTCCAGTGCAATGGGTCAAAAGTATTCAAAGATTGCATCAAGAATCTTGTCATAATTTTATTGAATGTGGTCCAGGCAAGGTATTGACGGGACTTAATAAGCGAATAATCAATGAAGGCAATTTCATCGCAATGGATGACCTTGCTGGCTTAGACGCGGCTATAGAATTAGCCAATTCAAAAAACTCGTAGAGCTTGGAGAATAACATGTCAGATATGCAAAAAATTGCTCTTATCACTGGTGCAAGCCGGGGCATTGGCCAAAGCATTTTACTTGAATTAGCAAAAGCTGGTCATTATGTCATTGGCACAGCTACCACTGAAGCTGGGGCTAATAAAATTTCCCAAACCATTCAAGCCTCTGGTTTTAAAGGCGAAGGCCGAGTATTAGATGTGGCTTGTGCTGAAAATGTGTCCCAATTTTGTGAACAACTCAAACAGCAACCTGGTATGCCACATATTTTGATTAATAATGCTGGGATTACGCGTGATAATTTGATGTTAAGAATGTCGGATAGTGAGTGGAATGATGTTGTTAATACTAATTTAAATGGCGTTTTTCGCTTGAGCAAAGCTTGTTTACGTGGCATGATGCAGGCCCGCTGGGGTAGGATAATATCTATTGGCTCAGTAGTAGGGAGCATGGGTAATGCCGGCCAGGCTAATTACTGCGCGGCTAAAGCCGGAGTCATTGGTTTTTCAAAAGCATTGGCTCGTGAAGTGGGTTCTCGTAACATTACAGTCAATGTAGTATCACCAGGATTTATTGAAACCGATATGACGGCTGTATTACCTGAGGCGCAAAAAGCAGCATTAGTTGAAGCTATTGCTTTAAAACGCATAGGAAAACCAGAAGATATTGCTGCAGCAGTTGGGTTTTTAGCTTCTGAGGCGGCTGGATACATAACGGGTGAGACTTTACACGTAAATGGTGGTATGTACATGTTGTAAAAGATCTTTCGTTATAGTGTTTGAATAAGATATAATGATTAAAAAACGGGCAGTTTAAAAAAGTTTTTCTTGAAACCTATTAAAAATTGAATAAACTAGCACGATAGCTTTTTGAATTTATAAACAGAGGAAACTTAGATGAGCAATACTATTGAAGCACGCGTTAAGAAAATCATTGTTGAACAGCTTGGGGTAAAAGAAGAAGACGTAACTCCAAATGCTTCATTAGTTGAAGACCTAGGTGCAGATTCACTAGATACCGTTGAATTAGTAATGGGTTTAGAAGAAGAGTTTGAAACTGAAATTCCAGATGAAGATGCTGAAAAAATTACTACCGTTCAACAAATTACCGATTATATTAAGAGTCACTCAAAATAATAGAAATCGATTTTGCATTTTTCAAAGGCTGGTTTGTCGGTAGCGAGAAACTAGCCTTTTTCATTTAATTCATTTGTATCGCGGAGGTTGGTGTGAATAAACGTCGAGTCGTAGTAACAGGAATGGGGATGATTTCGCCGCTAGGCTTGGATGTGGCTTCAAGCTGGAAAAATATTATCGCGGGTAAAAGCGGTATTCGTCCTATTACAGAATTTGACACCACTGAATTTGCGGTAAAGTTTGCAGGCACTGTGGAAGGCTTTGATCCCACAAAATATATTCCAGTAAAAGATGTTAAAAAAATGGATATCAGTTTGCAGTATGGTGTGGCAGCTGCATGTGAAGCATGGGCTGATGCAGGTATCGAGGTTACAGACGATAATGCTCGTCGCATTGGAGTGGCGATTGGTTCAGGAATTGGTGGCTTAAGCACTATTCAAGAAACCGCTATTCAAATGTCACTAGAAGGTCCAAAAAAGATTTCCCCATTCTTTATACCTTCTGCGATTATCAATATGATTTCAGGCCAAGTGGCTATCAAGTTTGGCTTAAAAGGGCCTAACATTGCTATTGTAACAGCCTGTACCACAGGTACTCATAATATTGGATATGCGGCACGTACCATTGCCTATGGTGACGCCGATGTGATGGTGGCTGGGGGCGCAGAAAAAGCCAGCTGCGAATTAGGTATAGGCGGCTTTGCTGCGGCCAGGGCTTTGTCTCGTCACAACGATGCTCCTGAAAAAGCTAGTCGTCCCTGGGATAAAGACCGAGATGGATTTGTGCTAGGCGATGGCGCGGGTGTAATGGTGCTAGAAGAGTACGAGCATGCTAAAGCCCGAGGTGCCAAAATTTATGCAGAACTTATTGGTTTTGGGATGAGTGAAGATGCTTATCATATGACGCTTCCAGATGGGATAGGCAGTTACTATTCTATGGTCAATGCCGTAGAAGATGCAGGCATTTCACCTGCGGATATTGATTACATCAATGCCCACGGTACTTCGACTCCTGCTGGGGACAAAGTCGAAAGCCAAACTGTTGAAAAATTTATGGGTGAACATGCGAAAAATGTTTCTATGAGCTCAACTAAATCCATGATAGGCCATGCTTTGGGGGCCGCTGGTGCATTAGAGGCTATTTTCAGCGTATTGGCCATTAGAGACCAAGTCGCACCACCTACCATAAACCTTGAAAATGTTGATGAAGGCTGTAATTTAGATTATGTGCCTAATGTAGCGAAGAAGCGTAAAATTAATGTGGCTTTATCTAACTCTTTTGGATTTGGTGGAACCAACGGTACGTTAATTTTTAAGAAACTCTAAATTGACCCTGTGTCCCGCTTGTGCTACAATTATGACGAATGAAGTGGGGGGGGGGCACATGACAACTGAAAATACTAAGTCTGCCTTTGTGAGGGCAAGAATAGAGCCAGATTTAAAGGCTAGAGCAGAGCATATTTTGGATGAGTTTGGGATTACGCCTACTCAAGCAATCAATATGCTCTATAAGCATCTCGATCGTGAACATGAATGGCCTTTTCCGCTAAAAATTCCAAATGAGCAAACTCGTCAAGCCATGGAAGAAAGTGATAAAGGTATTGGCTTAACTGAACACGAAAATGCTGAATCTATGTTTAAAAAATTGGGTATATAAAGTTGTTAAAACCCATTACGCTAAATAGATTTGAAAAAGATCTTAAACTTTTTAAGAAAAGAGGTAAGGACTTAGAAAAGTTAAAAAGCATAATGTTTTTATTAGTTAACGAACAGAATCTCCCTAAAAAATATAGAGATCATGTATTAATGGGGAATTATGAGGGGCGTCGTGAATGCCATATTGAACCTGATTGGTTATTAATATATCGGATAGAAAGTAAGACAATTATTTTTGAACGTACAGGAACTCATTCTGATTTGTTCAAATGATCAGGTAAATAATATGCGCGTAGGTAAATTTATTACATTAGAAGGTGGAGAGGGAGTGGGTAAAACCACTTCCTTAAACTTTATTCAAGCTTATCTTAAAGCGCAAGGAGTTGACTTGCTGGTAACTCGCGAGCCAGGTGGGACGCCTTTTGCCGAAAAAATTCGAAATGTTTTGCTCGAACCCTGCACTGAAAAAGTCGCGGTAGATACCGAGCTTTTGCTAATGTTCGCATCACGAGCTCAGCATTTAGCAGAGCTTATTAAGCCTGCGATTAAAATAGGCCAATGGGTTTTGTGTTCACGCTTTACTGATTCTACCTATGCCTATCAAGGTGGTGGTCGAGGGGTCGCTTTTGAACGTATCAGGGCCCTTGAGCAATGGGTGCATGATGATTTCCAGCCGGATTTAACCTTGTATTTTGATTTGCCGGTAGAAGTGGGTATGGCTAGAGCTCGGGCTCGTGGTGAACTGGATCGAATTGAGCAAGAAAATTTAGCGTTTTTTGAGCGAGTGAGGCAAGCCTATTTACAGCGAGCCAAAGAATCCTCACGATATCGAATTATTGATGCAAGCCAATCTATTGAACAAGTTCAGGAACAGATTGCCAGTATTTTCAATGAGACTTCCTTGCTGGGCTTTTGCTAATTATCTCAGATTTATGGCGAAATCAATTGCCTTCAGCATGCGCTAGCCTTAAAAACTCATAAATTAATGGCATAATAAAATTGCTAAGCCCAAGCCAAATATTATACAATTTAAGCTTTATGTGAATTTCCAGGAGCTTAGCAATGTCAGGACGCTTGTCCAGTAAAAAGCATTTTACCCAATTTGCAGTATACCCGATAGGAATTGTTATTCTGTGCTCGGCATTTTTATTTTATAAATATGTGCTTCAAGTATCGCCAAGTATTATGACTCAGCAGCTCATGCAAGTTTTTAATATAACTGGGGTGGGCCTGGGTAATCTAGCTGCAACATTTTTCTATGCCTATTTTGTTACTCAGTTATTCGTTGGGGTTTTGCTTGATAAATACAGTGTGCGTTTACTAAGTAGTTTAGCGATTTTGGTGAGTGGATTAGGCGCATGTTTATTTGCCGCGACTCATTTAGTGATTGAGGCGGGCATTTACCGCGCCATGATGGGTTTTGGGGCCGCATTTGCCACAGTGTGTTATTTGAAAACTACAGCCGTATGGTTTAAGCCCAACCAGTTTGCATTTATCAGTGGACTATTAGCGACAGCTGCAATGCTTGGGGCCGTATTTGGTGAGGCGCCATTATCCTTTATTGTGCAAGCTTATGGATGGCGAGCTTGTTTAATGGGCTGTGGTGTGGCCGGTATTATTCTAGCAATATTGTTTTTTGCTATCGTACGAGATGAATCTTTTAGCGGTAATTTAACTGCTCATCAAGTTAAACATGGCATTACGCTAAAAGCTGTGTGGCAGGTGATCAAGAACAAGCAAAACTGGTTGCTGACCTTTTATAGTGGGTTATCATTTACCCCAGTCGCCGTATTTGGTGGTTTATGGGGCAACCCATTTTTGCAAGAAACCTATAATATTTCCCAGATCCAAGCAGCAAGTTTAGTGTCCTTAAGCTTTATTGGATTAGCAATTGGTGGTCCTTTATTAGGATTGATCTCAGATCGCATGGGCAAAAGAATGCATGTTATGTTTATGGGTAATGTCATTGCCTTACTTGCTTTGTCAGTCGTTATTTATTGCCCTGGTCTCCCTCATTATTTAGTCGGTGCCTTGCTGTTTATCTTTGGCACGGGTATAGGTGCATTTATGATAGCCTTTGCTGTGGGTAAAGAAAGCAATCCATTGTTTTTAGCCGCAACTGTTATTGCTTTGATAAACTCAGGAGATGGGATTTTTGGCTCGTTCTCTGAACCCTTGGTGGGCAAAGTGCTAGATTTAGGCTGGGATGGCAAAATTATTAATGGTATCCATTATTTCACCGAGCAGGATTATCGCATGGCTTTATCCTTGCTGCCTGCCTATCTTTTAGTGGCTACTGTGTTGTTATTTTTTATCCGGGATAATAAGCGTCATATTAATGCTATCGCTGAAATAGAGGCATAAAACGATGATTGAATTACAGGGCATCAATAAAAGCTACCATACCAAACAAGGCGCATTTGATGCCCTGAAAAATATTAATCTGAACGTTGCAAAGGCTGAAATATACGGCATTATTGGCCGATCCGGGGCTGGAAAAAGCACCTTAATTCGTTGTGTAAACCTGCTTGAGCGACCTAATAGCGGTAAAGTGATAGTCGATGGGGTGGACTTATTAGAGCTTAATTCTGAAGCATTGCGTGAACAGCGTCATGCAATCGGGATGATTTTCCAGCACTTTAATTTGCTGCAGTCTCGTAATGTTTACCATAACATCGCATTGCCTTTAGAGCTAATCGGTATAGGTAAAACGTATATCGCTAAGCGCGTAGATGCCCTGCTGGATTTAACAGGATTATCCGCGCATCGCAACCACTATCCCAACCAGCTAAGCGGGGGACAAAAACAGCGGGTAGCTATAGCTCGTGCATTAGCGACCTCACCCAAAGTTTTGCTATGTGATGAAGCCACTTCAGCATTAGACCCAGAAACTACCCAATCTATTTTGGATTTACTAAAACAGATTAACCGGGAATTAAATCTCACTATTTTGCTCATCACCCATGAAATGGATGTCATTAAACGCATTTGCGATCGAGCTGGCATTTTGAATCAAGGTGAGCTTATTGAAGAAGCGCCAGTGCTGGAATTGTTTGCTCGGCCTAAATCTAAAGTAGCTAAAAACTTTACGCAATCGGCACTGCATATCCGATTGCCTGATAGTTTAGAACAACGCTTACAATCAGAGCCTGCCGAGGGCCTGCATCCTATTGTTAAGTTAACCTTTTTAGGGGCCGCGGCAGAAGAGCCCATTGTTGGCAGCTTATATACTCGCTTTAATGTCAGCACTAATATTTTACAAGCTAATTTGGAAATGATTCATAACTCAACCATAGGAATGACCATTTGCGAGTTGCAAGGCAAGCCAGGTGCTATTGAGCATAGTATTGAATATATCCGAGCTCAAAATGTAGAAGTGGAGGTGCTAGGTTATGTTGACTGATATGAATTTAGACCTCTATCAAGCCTTGTGGCAAACCATCTATATGGTTTTTATCGCAAGCTTCTTGAGTATTATTTTAGGGCTGGGGCTAGGGGTAATTTTATATATAACTCGCCCAGGAAAAATGTTAGCCAACTCTACTATTAATAAGGCATTGGGCGCTATAGTCAATATCACGCGATCCATACCTTATATTATTTTAATGATTAGTATTATCCCCTTAACTCGTTTATTGGTTGGTAGCTCGATTGGGACCAATGCGGCAATAGTTCCATTGACCCTAGCGGCGATTCCATTTTTTGCGAGGGTGGCAGAAACAGCCTTATTAGAAGTGGACCCAGGATTAATTGAAGCGGCGCAAGCCATGGGAGCTACACCATGGCAAATCGTTAGTAAAGTATTGATTCCGGAGGCGCTCTCAAGCTTAATTTCAGGCGCTACTTTAACCATTATTAGTTTAATCAGTTATTCTGCAATGGCTGGGGCAGTCGGGGGCGGTGGGCTTGGCGATTTGGCGATTCGCTATGGTTATCAGCGCTTTGATGTCTGGGTCATGTTGGAAACCGTGATTATTTTAGTGGTTTTAGTGCAAATGGTACAAATGCTTGGCGACTATTCGTCAAAATTTCGCAGCTTAAAAGGTTTTGCTTGGCTGAGCGGCCTGCTATGGTTGGGTTGTATTATTAACATTGCTATCAGTTTGTTAGGGGCCCCAAAACAAGAAACCTTGAAAGTGGGTATCATGTCTGGTGTACAAGAGCAGATTATGCAAGTGGCCCAACAGGTCGCGGCTAAGCAATACAATCTAAACTTGCAATTAGTCACTTTTGATGATTATATTCTGCCTAATACCGCCCTAAATTCGGGCTCAATAGATGCTAATATTTTCCAAACCGTACCGTATTTAAATGCTCAGGTAGCTGAGCGAGGTTATAATATTACTTGGATAGCGAAAACCTTTGTATATCCGATGGGGCTGTTTTCTAAAAAATACTCTAGTTTAGCGAGTTTACCCTATGGCGCAATTGTGGCTATTCCAAATGACCCAAGTAATGAAGGCCGTGCTTTACTATTGCTGCAAACTGCCGGATTAATTAAAGTTAACCCTAAAGTAGGTTTATTAGGCACACCAGAAGATGTCACTAGCAATCCTAAAAATTTACAGTTTAAGGCTTTGGACGTGGCAAGTATTTCACGAGCTTTGCCCGATGTGGATTTGGCGGCTATAACCAATGACTTTGTGGCGCCATCAGGACTTAGCTTAACCCAAGCGCTTTACAAAGAAGGCCCCGATGCCCCATACGGCAATATAATTGTGGTACGTACTCAAGATAAAAATAATCCATTGTTCCAGAAACTGATTATGGTCATGCATTCCCCGCAAGTGCTGCAAGCTACTGAAAAGGTCTATCCTAATGGAGCGGCGATCCCGGCGTGGTCTGCTTCATGAAGCCAATCATTTTAGCATTCGATACCTCCTCTTCGGCTTGTACGGTAGCATTACAGGCTAAGGGGGAGATTTATTTCGAGCACGAGATTCAGCCTAGGCGACATAATGAGTTATTACTGCCGATGATTCAAAGCCTGCTGCATAAAGCGCAAATTGGCTTTGATGACTTAGAGGCGATTGCTTTTGGTGCAGGCCCGGGAAGTTTTGTCGGAGTGCGCATTGCTGCAGCCGTAGTGCAAGGCTTGGCGTTTGCCGCCAATAAGCCTGTGATTCGTCTTTCCAGTTTGCAAATCATGGCTCAAACCGCGCATCATGATCATCGCTATACTCAAGTGCAGGTGGCGATCGATGCTAGAATGCAGCAAGCTTATCTGGGGCGATATGAACTGCAAAATGACTTAATGCTGCCAGTTGAGGCTGATAGCATACAGCCAATTAACCAGCTGAGTATAAATGAGGGTTACACCGCCATTGGAGATGCGTGGCAAGGCGATAGACTCGACATTTTGCCTCATGCTATCGATATGCTGCCTTTGGCCGAGCATTATTATGTAAAGGGCGAGGTGGTAAAAGCAGAACAAGCCTTGCCGATTTATTTAGATGAGGCTAAGCAGTGGAAGAAGCTTAGCTTTTAGTTGGAGTTGATTGCATATTAGATTCTGAATTAGCTTTTTTAGCTTGAGAAAATACTTGTACCATGTTCGCGCTTAATGCCGTGGTTGAACTGCTAATTAAGGGCATAGGAGAGGCAGGGTAGGTGGCACTGGCTCTAATTTTTAAATAAGTATCATCCTTTTTTATTAAAGGGCTGCTACATTCATTGGTGGTTTGCATAAACTCTTTGATCAATTTGTATTTTTCTGCCTCCTCTTCTTCAGAGCCTATAGCTTCAGAAGGCCGCGTAATTCTGGCAAGCTCAACGAGTGACTTATCAGGATAATTTGTCTTTCCATTCATATTTATAACTCCTTCATATGCTACAAGCCATATTATACTGCTTTTCGCGCCTTAATGTGATAGAATCCAGGCATTTTATAAGCATGGGTTTACTATGGAACACATTAAAGCTTCAGAGACTTACAAGCGTTTACTAAGCTATATTAAGCCTATGTGGATTGCGCTATTAGTGGCTTTTGTTGGCAATACCATTTATGCCGCAGTAGATTCTTATATCACTTATTTAATTAAACCCATAATTAATGATGGTTTTGTCGCTGGTAACCATCATTTTTTAGCCATGTTGCCGTTGATTGTCATCGGCTTATTTTTGTTGAGAGGTTGTGCGGGGGTGTGCTCTACTTATGGCATAGGTTATGTCAGCCGTAAGATAGTGCTTGTTTTTCGCCAACAAATGTTTCAAAAATTAATGAAACTACCAGCCAGTTATTTTGATTTATCAGCCTCTGGTAAATTATTATCAAAAATTACCTATAATGTCGATCAAGTGACTCAAGCCACGGGCGACACCTTAACGACCATCGTGCGTCAAGGTTTTACCTTGATTGGTTTAATTATCGTGATGTTTGTCATTAGCTGGCAGTTAACCTTGATCACCTTTTTAATTCTGCCCATCGTAGTATTGTTTGTTAAATTTGTGAGTAACCGCTTTCGAAAACTATCTCGGCGCATTCAAAATGGGATGGGGGATGTGGTCCATTTAGCTGAAGAAGGAGTGGTGGGCTATCGCGAAGTGAAAATTTTTGGGGCTGAAGAGCAGCAAAATAGGCAATTTGCTTTGGCTGTAAATTATAATTTTACTCAAGAAATGAAAATGAATATCACTAATGCGCTTAACTCGCCAGTCATTCAGTTTCTCTGCTCATTAATGTTAGGTCTAGTGATTTATTTATCCGTTGGACGCGCGAATGCTCATATTATTTCAGCTGGTAGTTTTGTGGCATTTTTTGGTGCCATGGGCTCAGCTTTAAAACCCGTTCGTGATCTAAGCCAGGTTAATAATAATATTCAGCGTGGAATTGCCGCAGCTGAAAGTATTTTTGAGTTACTTGATCAACCTAACGAAGTAAATTTAGGTGCTCGTAAATTAACTCAAGTAAATGGTGAGATTCAAATCAATAACGTGAGTTTCAAATATCGTCCAGAAGCCGAGGCCGCACTAAACAATATTACGTTGCATATTCCCGCCAATAAAACTGTGGCGTTTGTTGGGCGAAGTGGTTCAGGTAAGAGCACACTAATGAGTTTAATAGGGCGCTTTTATCAACCTACAGCTGGGCAAATATTACTAGATGGCGTCGATATTCAAGACATCGAGCTTGATAACTTTCGTTCCCATGTGGCTTTAGTTTCCCAACATGTTACCTTATTTGATAACACTATCTTTCATAATATCGCTTTTGGTGGGCGCTATGATGCCACTGAAGCTCAAGTGATTGCCGCGGCTAAGGCTGCACATGCCTGGGATTTTATTCAAAACTTACCTGAAGGTCTCAATACTCAGGTCGGTGAAAATGGATTGAATTTATCAGGTGGTCAACGTCAACGAATTGCTATTGCTAGGGCTATTTTGAAAGATGCACCTATCTTAATTTTGGATGAGGCCACTTCAGCCTTGGATAATGAATCTGAACGAGCCATTCAACTTGCCTTAGAAACCTTAAAACAAGGGCGGACTACTTTAATTGTGGCTCACCGTTTGAGCACCATTGAGAAATCAGATTTAATTGTTGTAATGGAGCAGGGGCAAATTAAAGAGACTGGCAATCACGAGAGCCTGATTAAAGATCAAGGGATTTACGCTAAATTGCATCAATCGAACATTAATTTCGGTTAGGGAACCATTATGCTGTTATGTCTGGATGTAGGTAATACACAACTTTATGTAGGTTTATTTGATGGTGATAAAATTTTACTGCGCTGTCGCCGCACTTCAAAAGATCAGGCCTCCTCAGACGAATATGGCATATTTCTTCGCACGGCTTTGCGTGAAAATGGCTTTGATCCGTCTTTGGTCAGCCATATAGTGATGTCTTCGGTCGTGCCTGAAATTAATCATTCTCTCGCTTCAGCTTGCATCAAGTACTTTGATATTAGACCCATGATTATTGATCAAACCATCAAAACAGATCTTTCTATCTTGTTGGAGTCGCCGGGAGAATTAGGGGCGGATTTAGTGGCAAATGCGGTAGGGGCTATTCATCGTTACCCTAATAAAAATCTGATTATATTTGATTTTGGTACCGCAAATACAGCCTGTGTGATTAATGCCAAAAAACAATATTTAGGCGGGCTTATTACTCCAGGCTTGCGTTTATCGATGTTGGCTTTAGAGCAGCAAACGGCCCAATTGCCGACTGTTGAGCTGAGAGTGCCGGAAGTGTTAGTGGGAAAAAATACCATTCAATATATTCAATCTGGCTTATATTACAGCGCGCTTGGAATGGCTAAAGAGTTTATTCATCACGTCAAACATAAGCATTTTGATGGCCAAGATTTACTGGTTATAGGTACTGGCGGCTTTTCTAAGTTGTTTGAAAAGGCCGGCATATTTGATGTGCTAGAACCTGATCTGGTTTTAATCGGCTTACAGCAAGTATTTAAGCTCAACAGTTAAAGGCGCAATTTTGCGTATACTAGGGATATGAAGCCTAATTTACCTAAGAACGTCTCATTGAGTTAAGTCATTTAGTGCTGGCAACCCACTATAAAGTCCTTTAGTTTCTTTGGTTTTAATGGTAGCCATTCATGCTTAATAAAATTTTAAGAAAGCATCATAAGCTAACCTCTAAAACTACTTTTCTTCGAGCAAAAATAACTAAGAAATTTCAAATTTCCTGGGAAAATAGGCGTGTAAATGCTACAATTCGCAGAGATCAATTTTAGGCATAAACTGGTTTAGGGAAATAAAATATGAAGCCGTGGATTCTACTTGGCTTAAGTTTAGGTGTGTTTGCTCATCAAGCTTTAGCAGTAGACTTAATGACTGTATATCAGCAGGCTGCCTCCAATGCTCCTGTGCTTAAAAGTGATGCTGCTACCAATATGGCAGTAGCTGAAGGTGTGCCTATTAATGCGGCTGCATTATTGCCACAGTTATCCTTTACGGCTAATACTAACCAAAGCCAAGTTAAAAACTCTGCAGTCAGCGCAAATTTTCAATCGGAAAATTACCAATTTCAATTGTCGCAACAATTAATCAATCTTAATAAGGTTGGTAGCTTACAAAATGCCAAAGCCACCGCCCAAGCCCAAGCTGCAACTTATGTCTCACAACAGCAAGCCTTTATTGTAACTGTAGCGACTGATTATTTTAATATATTACAAGCCCAAGATAAACTTAACTCATCCATCGCCCAAGTAAAATTTCTGCTCAATACCCTTAAACAAACTAGGGAAAAGTTTCAAGTTGGTTTATCTACCAATACTGACTTAAAGCAGGCTGAGGCTAATTATGATGTAGCATATGCCACTAAGTTGAAGAATGAAAATAACCTTCAAGATGCCTACGAGGTTTTAAATGAGCTAACAGGGCAACGTGAAACCAATTTAGCTGCCTTAAAGCCTAATTTTCCTTTTGTGAGTCCCAAGCCTATTTCAGTGACGCATTGGATCCACTTAGCAGAAAAAAATAATGCGGTTCTACAATCACAGCGATACAATACTTTGGCTTCATTGCGCAATGCTAGCGCTCAGGTAGGTAATCAAATGCCAACCTTATCTTTAGTAGGTACTTACGGTAAAACTCGCTATTCAGGCAGTGTACCCAGTATCGTTACTACAACTTTGAGTCAAAATACTGCAGCCATAGGTTTACAAATGAACTGGACCGTATTTGACGGTGGCTCATTATTCAGCAAATCTCTACAAGCTGCAAAACAATATGAAGCGGCGGAAAATACCGAAGATAATTTGTACTTATCTACCATAAGCCAAACCAAGCAAGATTATTTAAGCGTAATGGCTAATATAAGTTTAGTGACTGCCTATCGACAATCTGTAAGGGCCAACTCCTTATCTTTGCAAGAATTTGAAGAAAAGTATAAAGTTGGTGATGAAACCATCGTCAATGTGCTCAATGCTCAAAACAGCCTATTTGCAGCGCAACAAAATTTTGCCCAAGCAGAGTACCAATATATTATCAGCGCCTTGAATCTTAAGCTTGATGCTGGAACTATAGGGGTTTCGGATTTGGCCTACTTGAATTCTTGGTTACAAGTTCCCAAGTAAACTTTAGCCTCAAATCTGGTACTGGCTGCCCTTATTAATCGATAGTAGCCACAGAATCCACAACATAAGGAAAATTTATGTTTGAATCGTTTTTAACGGACCAATCTGCTCAAACTATTGCCATATTGCCTATCACTAAAGCCAATTTTACGAGTTGGTTTAGCAAACAAGATGCGATGACTCAAAAATGGTTACTTGCCGCAAATTTTACTGCAGAACCGGGGCAAATTTCTCTTATCCCAACTAATGATGGCACAATCAAACAGGTTCTCCTTGGCATAGATGGGCATAATAGCCTTTGGAGCCTAGCCGACTGTCCCAAAGTATTACCAGCTGGCTCTTACCATATCCAAGATGAATTTCAGTTATTAAACCTTAAGCAGGCGATTTTAGGCTGGGGCTTAGCATGTTACCGATTTGATCATTATTTAACTGTCAAAACTATTTTTAATCGCCAATTGGTGGTAGATGCCACTTTATTAGCTGAAATAAGCCCTATGCTCGAAGCCATATTTTTGGTGCGTAATCTTATTACCACTCCAGCAGAAGATATGGGACCAGAACAAATTTCTTTAGAAGCAAAGCGTTTGGCTGAACGCTATCGAGCGGACTTCCATGAAATTATCGGTCCAGATTTATTAGAACAGGGTTATGCCGGTATTTATACAGTGGGGCGAGCAGCAGCACAGTCTCCACGATTAATTGATATCAAATGGGGCAATGCTTGTGATCCAAAAATTACTTTGGTGGGCAAAGGGGTATGCTTTGATAGCGGGGGATTAGACCTCAAAGCCCCAGAACATATGCTGTTAATGAAAAAGGACATGGGCGGAGCTGCTCATGCTTTAGGTTTGGCAAAGCTTATTATGGCAGCCAAGCTGCCTATACGTTTGCGTGTGCTGATCCCAGCGGTAGAAAACGCAATTTCAAAAGACGCTTATCGCCCAGGTGATATTATAAAGTCACGAAATGGAATAACGATTGAAGTCGGTAATACCGATGCTGAAGGCAGGATAATCTTAGCCGATGCCTTAGCTGAAGCTTCAACAGAAAAACCTGAATTACTATTGGATTTTGCAACCTTAACAGGCGCCGCCAGGGTGGCGCTAGGCACGAGTTTGCCGGCATTATTTAGCAACCGAAAAGCCATTGCAAATGAGCTGATGGAGCTAGGAGAGCAAGAAAGCGATCCACTATGGGCATTGCCATTGCATGCGCCATATAAGCGATTTATTAAAGGCAAATTTGCTGATCTTACCAACAATCCCAGTACCGGCATGGGTGGGGCAATTACGGCTGCACTGTTTTTAGAATGTTTTGTCGGTGAAAATATCCCATGGCTGCATCTTGATTTAATGGCATGGAATGACTCAACTCAGCCTGGCAGGCCAGAAGGTGGCGAGGCAATGAGTTTGCGAACACTGTTTGCTTATCTTTGTAAATGTTATGGGGCTAAGCATGACTAATGAATTTACATTAGATGAAGCCGCACTGGCTATTTTAGCCAAGCCTGAGCACTCTAAATTATTTACTGAAATTACTCGAGGTATAGAGCGAGAAGCGTTACGAGTAAGTCATAATGAGGCAAAATTAAGCCAATTAGATCACCCTAAAGCTTTAGGTTCTGCTTTAACCCATCCTTTTATCACCACAGATTTTAGCGAGGCCTTAATAGAGCTGGTAACACCCCCTGTTCAGTCTTTAGAGGAGCTTGAATCATCCCTTAAAGATTTACATCAATTTGTCTCTCAGCATTTAGATCAGGAAGTGCTATGGCCAGCTAGTATGCCAGGATTAATTGAAGAAAATGGTATTAGGTTGGCGCACTATGGCCAAAGTAATATTGCCAAAATGAAACATATCTACCGATGTGGCCTGTGTCATCGTTACGGCAGAATGATGCAAGTCATTGCTGGCATTCATTATAATTTTTCATTACCAAAAGCATTGTTTGCAGCCTGGCATCAAGGCTCATCCAGTCAGTTGAGTTTGTCTGAGTTTATCAATGCAGCTTATTTCAAACTCATGCGAAATTATTTTCGTCATTATTGGTTGTTAATTTACTTATTTGGCGCCTCACCCGTATGCAGTAATAGTTCTTTGCCACCAACAGTGCCTGATTATTTAGAGCCTTATGATGAACAAAGTTATTATGCACCTTATGGCACCTCTTTGCGGATGAGTGACTTGGGTTATAACAATAGTTCGCAAGCTAGTATTTTTATTTCCCGAGATAATCTTGCCGATTATGTGAAAGATTTGTTGCGAGTGACTCATCAGCCTTATCCAGATTACGCTAGCATTGGCCTAAAAGATGACAAGGGTGAATACCGTCAATTAAATACCAACTTATTGCAAATTGAAAATGAATATTACAGCCCAATACGACCTAAACAAGTTACACGTTCAGGAGAACGTCCCGCACTGGCTTTGCAAGAAAGAGGAGTAGAATATATCGAAGTACGGGCATTAGATGTTAATCCATTCTGTCCCGTGGGAATTGATATGGGCCAAGCTGCTTTTATCGATGTGTTTTTAGTGTTTTGTTTATTGGCTGATTCAGCAAGTTTAAGTCAGTATGAGTGTCAGGAAAAAGCCCAGAACTTGCATAAAATTGTGACCGAAGGCCGTAGGCCAGGACTTACACTTGGTCATAATGGGGAAGCGATATCGATGACTACTTGGGCGGATCGCGTGTTTGCTCAGTTAGAGCGAATTGCCAAGGTTATGGATGCCGGCGTGAAGCAGGCAGTATTTTTGCCAGCAGTAAAAATGCAGTACCATAAAATTCTCGATAGCAGTCTTACACCTTCCGCGCAAATTTTAGCGATGATGGGACAAAAACAATGTTCATTTCAAGACTTAATGCTAGAGCAAGCTCAAGGCTATGCCCATGACTATAAAACACATGCCATTGAAGCTATCACTCAAGACAAATTAGAGAGACTAGTCGAACAGTCGTGGTTAGATCAGAAACAGATTGAATCAACGGATAATGTGGACTTTGACACATTTTTAGCAAACTACTTTAAGCAAGGTACAGTATGAAAATTGGAATAGTCATTGATCCTATCGAATCTATTAAAGCCTATAAAGATAGCACTGTGGCTATGATAGAAGCGGCTTTAAATTTAGGTCATGAAGTCTATGTGACTCAGGTCAATGAGTTATATATAGAACAAGGTCATGCATATTCAAGCCTACAGCAAGTGCTTAAGGCGGATGCTAAGGCCTCACCATGGTTTAAACTGGCCGCTGCTAAAACTCATGCCTTACAAGAGATCAATGTTATATTGATGCGCAAAGATCCGCCTTTTAGCATGGATTATATTTACGCCACTTACATCCTTGAGCTTGCTGAAAAAGCTGGGGCGCTGGTTATCAATAAGCCCAGTTCACTTAGGGATGCCAATGAAAAGTGCTTTATCACCCAGTTTCCACACTGTATTGCTGATACTGTAGTAACGGCCGAACCTGCTCGGATTAAAGATTTTGTAGCGAAACATAATGATGTTATTGTCAAACCGCTAGATGGCATGGGCGGCAGTTCCATCTATCGGCTAACTCAGGCAGATGTAAATATCAACGTCATTTTGGAAACCATGACCCAATATGGCCAGCGCCACGTAATGGCCCAGCGTTATTTACCTGAAATTAAGCAGGGGGATAAGCGCATCATTTTAATCAATGGCGAGCCTGTACCTTTTGCATTGGCCAGAATGCCATTAGTCAATGAAACCCGAGCAAATATGGCGGCAGGTGGCAAAGGCATAGCACAGCCTTTATCCGAACGTGACCGATGGTTATGTGCGCAAATAAAGCCTAAGCTACAATCGATGGGATTGTATTTTGTTGGCCTTGATGTAATCGGGGATTATATTACCGAAATTAATGTCACCAGTCCCACTGGTATTCGAGAATTGAACGATCAATGTGGTTTGGATATCGCAGGGGATTTCATTCGCTGGCTTGCTTCTAATTTTTAAGTATGTTTCCTAATCATAAAACTTCGTAAAAGCGCTATGCAAACTCCAATTAAGCTAAACCACAGGAAAATTACAAAGGCATGGGGGTGCTTTGCATAATAGCTTTCATGCTCTGATAAAGGTGCATCAGCAAGTAAGATTGTGCCTTTTGGATTGATGTCAAGTTGTCTAGCAATTATCTTCCCTGTAGCTAAACTAACGCTCATATATCCCGCCCTGGCATTGCGAACTATGGTATAACCGTTTTCCACTCCACGCATTATGGCACCGCTATCGTGAACATCTGCATCGACTAAGAAGTCCCAAGCAGGAACAAATAAGAGGTTAGCATGGGCTTGGCCATAATTAAGCGCAGGATAGGTATAATCCATATCTCTGCATATGGCGATTCCACCCAATAAGTTATTGATGGCAAAGGTCAGTATTCCCTTTCCTGGGGTAATTCCGACTTCCACTAACGGAACAAAATGCCTTTTTTGATAGGTGCCTAAAATTTTACCTTCTGGATCTATCATTAATGCCGAATTAAATCTTGCATTTGCCGTAATCACATTTTCACCAATTATTAAATAAATATGATTATTTTTAGCGATGCTAGTAAGTTGATTAGTGATAAATTGACTATTTTTGTTTGAGATTGTAAGAGATTCTTCCGGCAGTAGAACCCATTGCGCACCTTGCTTGCTGAGTTGATCAATATAAGGTTTATAAGAAGCTAATGCCTGCTGTGCGTTAACTGAATTAAAAATAAAGCCAGGCGAACGACCAATTGAAACCATGCCAACTTTTATACTGTGATTGGTTTGTTCATGGTTTTGATGGATATGATAAAGTCCATAACCTAAATCTACTGCAAGGCTTAAAAAGCTAATGCCGATGCCGACATAAAATTGGTGCTTTATATTTCGCTTGAAAACTGCATAGGTGATACCGGATGCAAATAAAGAGAGTATAAAGCTTATGCCATAAAAACCTGTGATAGCTGCAATTTGAATAGCAGGAATAAAATGTAATTGACTATAGGAGATGCTACCAAAAGAGCCTTGAGGTCCTAATGAGCCCAGCCATTCTTCTAAAGCAATTAAGCTAGGATAAGCTAACATGCTTACTGGACTATTTAAGGAGCGACTAACAAAGCGACTTAATAACACAATTGTCAACCAAACTATGCTGGAATAGAGCATTGAAATGACAAAGCCTTGTGCAGGTATATGAGTTGGCCAATAGCCAATTAATTGGTTTAATCCTGGAGCTAAGCTTACGATAGACGTGGCTAAGGCTGATTGTACAAAACGTTCTTGATAGGCATAAACGAGAACAGGAATAGGTGCAAACCAGGCAAATAACCAGATGGTATCAAATCCTGAGGAAAAATAATAAAGCAAACTAGAAGAAACAACGACTAACAAAAACTTTAAAAATTGATTCACATTGAGCTCCCGATTTAAATTTTAAAAACAATAGGGCTTAGAATATAAAATGTATTGCTAATCTGATTCTGAATCTATACCTAATAAAGGCTCAACATCAAGTTTTTGCGCAGGAGCAAATTCCACTTTTTCAATTTTATCAAAATGACCACTAATTTTTTTGGCAGAAATATTTACATCTTGGACATCTTTATTAGCTTGCTCGATATGTCTTTGCAAGTCATCCATACGTTTTTGCCAGCGTTCAAAATCTTTGCCTAAGCCTTGAAGGTGTCTTTGGATAATATGGACTTGTTTTTTAGTGGCATCATCTTTTAGTACTGCACGAACTGTAGTTAGGATTGCCATCATAGTTGTCGGGGATGCTAGCCAAACTTTAGCTTTATAAGAAGCTTCAACTAAATCGGGATAATGAGCGTGAATTTCTGCGAATATGGCTTCCGCGGGAATAAACATAATTGCCCCATCAGAAGTTTCGCCTGGAATAATATATTTTTCACTAATGTCTTTAATATGTTTTTTAATATCTTGGCGAAATTGTTGTTCGGCTGTTTTGCGGTCGGCTTCACCAAGTTGGGTATTCACTAAACGCTGAAAATTTTCTAATGGGAATTTAGAATCGATGACCACATTGCCAGTAGGTTCTGGCAGATACAGCATACAATCGGCTCGATTGCCATTGTTTAAAGTTACTTGCAGGCCAAAACTGGATTCAGGCAGAACATTACGAATCAAACTAGCAAGCTGGATTTCACCAAATGCGCCACGAGAGCGCTTATCGGCTAGTAAATCTTTTAAGCTCACCACATTGCCAGATAATTCTGAAATTTTTTGTTGAGCTTGATCGATTAAGGCTAAACGCTTTACCACATCAGCAAAAGTTACGGTGGTTTTTTCAAAGCCCTCGGCTAAGCGTTTATCAACCTGGCCTGATATTTCTTTTAATTTAACGTCTGTCGTTTCGGTGAGCTTTTCAATACGTTCATTAAGACTTCTGGCGCTCTCAAATAAAGCGGCTTTAACTTGCTCAGAGGTTTCCACTCGGCCTTTGTGCAAACCATCTTGCACGGCTTGCAGGCTTTTAAGCTGATGGTCAGAAAGGGTTTGTAATAATTCCACTTTGACATTTTGCATTAAGTTTTGGATTTGAAGGCCAATAGGTTCTTTTTTTTGCTCACGCATCTGAGCCAGTATTACTAAAGATACCGCTAAACATAAAGCTGAAAACACGCATAAAATAATGAGTAGCATAAACCCTCCTAATTAGATGGCAGTATAACATAAGCTAATTAAAATTGGGTTTGACGCAAAGTGTCTTTTGCCAAGTTCAGATGCTCAAAAATTGTAAAAATCCTTTTCTCCTTCCTGTTCTTCGACAGACCTTTAATATGTGAAAACTACTTTCCGTTCCTGTTCTTCGACAGCCTCAGGATGCTCGGAAGCTGGTCGAGCCTCAGCGCATTTTTGAATAAGCAAAAACCTTGGATGACAACCAAGGCCTAATCTTTTATACTGCAAGGCTTATCAAAACGAGGTGTGTATGTGGTTTAAAAATTTACAGCTATTCCAATTTATGGAGCCATTTGACTTATCAGCGGAAGATCTGGCTGAGCAATTAAGACATCAAAGTTTTCAGCCTTGTCGTGGTATTGATGCCGTAAGCATGGGGTGGGTGCCTCCTACTGGAGATGAAGAAGCGCCACTCGTACATGCTGCTAATGGGTTTATGATGCTTTGCCTTAAGGTGGAAGAAAAAATTATTCCAGGCACAGTAGTTAAACAAATGTTGGATGAAAAAATCCAAGAAATTGAAGACAAGCAAGGTCGCAAGGTCCGTAAAAAAGAAAAAGAAACCCTGCGCGAGGATATTTATCATAATCTACTTACCCGAGCCTTTACAAAATCAAGCCTCCAGTATGCTTATCTTGATCCCAAGGATGGTTGGTTAGTATTGAATGTGGGTTCAAGCAGTAAGGCCGAGGAGTTTACTTCATTTTTACGTAAAACCTTAGGCAGTTTAAAAATCCAATTACCTGAAGTGCAATCTGTTTCCACTTTATTAACCGATTGGCTAAAGACTAATCAATACCCGGCCGATTTTGCCATTGCAGATTCATGTGTGATTCATGACACCAAAGAAGCGGGAACCATACGCTGCGCTAAGCAAAATTTGTTATCCGATGAGATTCAGTCTTTATTAGATGAAGGGCGTGAAGTGATTTCATTGGCCCTGTCATGGACCGATCAAGTTAGTTTTGTGTTAAAAGAAGATTTCTCCATCAAATCCTTAAAGTTTTTGGAAGTAGTGCAAGATCAAGCCAAAGATGTATTTACTGAAACCGATCAAGCTCGGTTTGATGCAGACTTTACTATTATGACCGAAACACTACGTCATTTAATTAGCAGCCTAATGATGGTTTTTGGTAAAACCAATGCCAAATCAGCCAGCAAACTTGAAACAGAAGAGATGGCCGACTAATGCAAGAAATCGAGCTTAAGCTAAGTCTGTTAGAAGACAATCCGCAAGCACTTTATGATAATCCTGTGATCAATCACTATGCTAAAGAGCCTGCGGTGACGTTTGATTTGAAGACTACTTATTACGATACCGATGATTTTACTTTGCTTAAAGCGGGTCTAGCGCTTCGAATTCGTGAAGATGAAAATGGTCAATATATTCAAACTGTTAAAACTAAAGGTACCCAGGAAAACGGCCTGCATAAGCGTGATGAATATCATGCTGTGTTAAAAACAAATACAGTGGATTTACAGGTTATAGAAAATCAAGAGTTACGCCAGCAGTTATTAGATATCGCCAAAACTCAATCGATAAAAGCATTGTTTGTAACTGAGTTTTCGCGCAGCAAATGGATTATAGATTTACCTAACCAATGTCAGGTTGAGCTTGTGATGGATGTAGGCGAGGTGAGGGCAGAAAATAGCGCCGCCCCATTGCAAGAAATTGAATTAGAATTGTTGCAAGGGAAGGCAGTGGACTGCTTATTTGAATTAGCAGCAAGCATCGCCGCTTCCGTGCCAGTGATGGTCGAGGATAGAAGTAAAGCCTGGAAGGGCTATCAATTATTTCAAGCTATAAAAGCTGGAAAACCCTACCAGGACCTTCGACCAATAGAGCGCCATTATCCAGATTTTTTCTTGGAGCAGGCTTCTATACTTAGAACGGCCTAACAATAGCTATATTAAGGCATCTTAGCTAAGCTAATGCGCTCAATGCCGACTAGATCAAGTTTTGAGACTACGTGTTTATAGCCATACTTTCCAAATAATTGGCGTACAGCCAAGGCTTGATTATAACCATGTTCAAGCAGTAACCATGCCCCGGGTTTTAAATAGGATTTCGCCTGTTGAATAATACAATGGATATCTGCTAATCCTTGGGCGTCTGCCACTAAAGCTTCCCGAGGCTCAAACCTGACATCGCCCTGCATTAAGTGCGGATCATTTTCTTCAATATATGGCGGGTTGCTGATAATGGCATCAAACTGTAGGTTTGGTAGAGCTTGGCACCAGCTGCCTTGGCTAAAATGTATGTTTTGAAGCCCTAAGTGTTCAGCATTATTTTGAGCCACTTTAAGGGCATTAGCAGAGTAATCAGTTGCATAGATTTCCCAAGCTGCTTGTTCATGTGCTAAAGCTAAGGCTATAGCACCAGAACCAGTCCCTAAGTCGGCCACCCTAGCGTGTTTTATTGGGATAAGTTGCAATACGGCTTCAACTAGCAATTCTGTTTCTGGACGAGGAATTAATACCTGATTGCTTATTTTTAAGGGTAGTGACCAAAACTCTCGCTCACCTAGGATATAAGCAATAGGCTCACCCGAAAGCCGGGCCAGTAATAGTTTTTCATAAGCTTGAATTTGCTGTGGGCTTATTTCAATTTCAGACCAGCTATAAAGATATCCACGAGGTTTTTGCAGTACATGGGATAGTAATAATTCGGCATCTAATTGCGCCGAATCCGACACTTGCTCTAACCGCAACTTAGCTTTTTGCAATTGATGCTTAATGGAATTCATGCTATGAGTGCAGCCATTACATGGCGGCCTTCACTCACCAAAATATTAAATGTTCTTGAAGCCGCATCGGAGCTCATCACCTCAAGACCGACTCTTGCTTGCTGTATCGGTATAAGGATTTCTATAGGGGGAAATCGTTGAGTGCTGCCAGTACCAAGTAAGATGATCTCTGGTTGATGAGTCAATAAATTTTTTAAATGTTCGGTTTGTAAATCCTCAAGTTTTTGTACGGGCCAGTCGGTTATTAAGGTTTCTCCAGTTAACACAATGCTATGACGATAAGTCGTATCATTAATAGTAATTTCACCAGCTTGGTAGCGGCGGACAAAATACTTAGATGGGGGCGTTTCAAGTGAAATATTCATGAGGAGCCTGTTCAATTAATCGTATAAATGAAGCGAAATAAACCGTATTATAACATAAGCCTGAGTTTTGAGGATCACTATGCATATTCAGATTTTATTACCCGATTTACTATTTGCAAAGCCAGAATCAATGGATGGGCCTCACCCTATAACTGGCTTGAATTTACCGAGTTTAAGTTTGCTATTGGCTGAAGCTCTCGAGCATCCCAGCCCCATTGCTGTAGAGAGCAATTTAGCTCAAGCTTGTGGCTTATCTACAGAGCCTCCCTATGGGGTCGCAGCCCTACTAGCTGAGGAGGAAGGGCTTAAAGCTAAGCAAGGAATTTGGCTGCGACTTGACCCTGTAAGGATGCGAGCAGGTCAAGATACTGTGTATTGTTTAGGCCAGCAAGGCCTAGATTTAGATCATGAGCAAAGTGAAGCCTTTATCGCTAGCATTAACTCCCTATGGCAAGAAGATGGCTTGCAGCTGCAAATGGGGGAAAACCCTTTGCACTGGTATGTACAGATTAAAGCTTGTGATATGAGCACCGTGCCATTGAGTCAAGTTTTAGGCAAGCCTATAAGCGAATATCTGCCAAAAGGGCTTTCTGCTGGGTTATGGCAAAAGCGGATTACTGAAATTGAAATGTTGTTAAACATGCATCCAGTTAATAGGAAACGTCAACAATTGGGTAGGCCTACAGTGGATAGCCTGTGGGCATGGGGAGAGGGAAGGTACCCCTCATTGCATTATGCGCGTAAAGACGTGTTGTATGGCAGTGATGCAATTTGTCATGCTGTAGCTAAAGCCGCCGGGCTGCCTAATGAAATAATCACGCCTAGAATAAATGACATTTTCCAAGGGGCTTATCAAAAAATTATGATTTATGAGCCTAGTTTGCAAACGGCTATGATTCATGGGGACCTAAGCGCTTGGCAAGATACCGTAGTAAAATTAGAGCACCAATTTTTTCTTCCCTCATTGTTGGCTTTGAGGCAGAAAACCATAGATCAGTTGGTGCTTGATTTTGCCGAGGGTAGGGCTTTTACCATTACCAGGCGAAGCTTAAAAAAATGGTGGCGACGTTCTATAAATTTAACTGAACGATTAAATATTGTTTAGGTTTTTTTTCTTATCAGATAAGGCTAGACAGCTAGTTCAAATCTGAATATGCTGATTTCGCAATAATTAATTGTTATATATAAAAACTATTTGGCCATAATGGTCATCAGGAGGGGAAATGACAGATTTAAAACGGGCTGATTTTACACCAGAAGAGATTATGATTTTAGAAGCGGCTAAAAAAGTGCTGCAAGTTACTGATTTGGGAGATGATAAAGATATCATTCTTAAATCTCTAACCAATGAACATAAAAAGATTTTGCAAGACCCTGTGCTGGTCGAGCAAATCAGTTTATATAAAAATGTAGCTGAAATTTATAATAAATTTATAAGAGAAGCCAAAGAAAGCTTTAATGCAGCGGACTATAATGTTGGTAAAATAGAAGAGGGCAAAGCCCGAGCCACAATTGATGAATCCAATAAAAATGATGTCATAATCCGAATAAGTGTAATTAAACTATCTCTGGTAGACGAATTACGTAATCGGATTGATTATTTATTAAAGTGTAAAACTCCTCCTCAATCTGCTTTTGGTGCTCCTGCCGCTGCAGCGGCTGCTTCTAGCCTATCCGCTAGAAGTGCTGGCGTTGGTGCCGGTGCTGGTGCTGGCGTTGCAAGTGAGAGTACGGATAGTGAGGCCACTGTGAGTAGGCTCGACCTTAATGAACTTATAAATGATTTGCAAAGTGAATGCGATAATTACATTGCAAAAGGCTATGTAGTTGGTGGCAGTGACTTTACCACTCGTTGTAAATGGGCCATGGCAGAACTCACTAAACATTACTTAAATAAAGTTCGAGAAGCTGGCATACATAATGGGACACAATTTAAGCTATATCTTTACGCTATTAAAACGCTTGAATCTAAATTAAAAGACTATAATGAAAAGCAAGCGAGTAATGGCAAGCGCTTCCGTGAAATGTATCAAGCTATGGATAGTTACTTGCAGCAATTTGCTAAAAAATTAGGTGTGAATAAAGCCACTCCACCCCCAGCAACTATTGATAGCTTTTTTAGCTCAGTCGAAGCAAGTACCGCTGCCCCTGCGGCTACATCGTCATCCTTCTCTCCATCAAAGCCAGCCTCATCTGTTCCAAGGGCATATACAGAGGCCCCTAAATCTAGCATTACTGGCTCTGGCGCGGCGGCCCTTACAGGCTCTATTAATGGTCCTTTAGGTGAGGCAGCGTCTGCTTCATCTTCTGTCACGGCAAAAGGCGTAGCAGCTGTATCAGGCCAAGCTGATTCTAAGGCTGCGGCTTCTGCTAGCTCAGCCAAGCCAAAGTCTAGTGGTATTTTTTCATTTATTAGTGGTACTTTTGGCACAAGTTCGAAGCCATTAAGTGGCAGAACACGTAAGGATAAGGAACAACCTTTAAGCACGATTGCGGAGCTTAACGAAAGTTTGCTAAGTTCTCCTCCTCCTGCCGTTGCAGCCGCAACTTCCTTGCGTGCTTTTCCTACCGCTGCTCAAAAAGATAACAGCGCTGTTGCTGCTTCATCTACCAGTTTTGCCAGCCTGGCAACTGAAGGTAGAGCTAGGCCGCAGGTCTCATCTGCTGCCGCGGCGAGTGCTTCTTTAGAAACAGCACATCTAGCTGCATCTGAAAATGCTGCTGGCTTAGCAACATCGCCAAAACCTGAGTCTGCCAATGCCCCCGCTGTGCCGACTGTTGCAGTAACTCTGTCTTCGAGTAGAGCGTTACCAGATAGGAGAGTATCTAGTGACGAGAGTGTACTGACGGATAGAAGAGCATCCAGGGACGGGGCTGAAGTTGCCATTTGAAGTTAATGCTATAATTAAGTAAATTAAAAGCCTCACTTTGTGGGGCTTTTCTTTATCGGCTTATTATCTAGGAAATACAAATGGCGTTTTGCTTGAGTGAAGTTAAATTTGCTAATAGGGCCCTTGAATCTACCGCTCTTAGAGAGATGCGGACGGTGGAGCTAATTGCTCAAGGCCAAATTGATGCCATTGAAAAAGAATTTCGCATTCATTCAGAGGCACTCGAAGCTATTTATGAAAGATGCCGTATAGATTTTTGTCGATGCTATATAGAGTTTAGTGCTGATTCTAAGAAGTGGAGAGAGTTAGAGAAGACCTATGAAGTTTATGCCGCCAACCTCTCTCCATTTGTAGCGATATTTTCTAGCTTGGAGCATGCATTGCTGCCAGCATGGCTGATTACTAAAGCCGAAGTTGGAAGGCTTCACCAGCTTATTTATCAAGCTAAACTGAAGCTCGAATCAGACTTATTGGCTAAGCAGTCCATGATTTTTGAGCAGATAATTAAACTATTAGAAAAGTCAGGGGATGATGCTCAGATTTTTGCTACTAAGAGTAACTTGATAGCAGTAAAAGCCAAAATTGAGTTTCAAACTTGGTATCAGAGTTTTCAAAATTTACGTGATAGCATTATGTTGGAAGTAGGCTGCAAAGAAAAATTTATAGCCTGTGTTCAAGCCGATCATCAGTTTTTTACTGATTCCGATGTTACAGAGTATCGAATATTTGGCGATTTTGATCCGGAAATGACGGGTAAGTTTATTCCCGCGTTTCGAGAAATTATCGGTCAAATTATGGGGATGGTAGAAGACTTTTTAACACTGCGTAAACCAACGACGCTAAGTAGTTTCTATCAAAATAATTCTATAGCAAAAGAAAAAATGGCCTGGGCCAAGTTGATTAAACAATTTGCTGCTTCGTTATTTGACCCAGATAGCCCTAGCAACACTTGGAGCCCGATCCAAAAATTCTGGAGCCTGTTATGTTTAATCAGCCAAAGTGGTAATGCTAATAATAATAGAGCAGTGGTTGAGTCTCAAGGCTCTTTGTTCCAGGCTTTAATCCTTAATGCCATGCTTAAATTAACTCAGCTTAAAAAGCTGCTGCCAGAAGTGGTTCATGTCTACGATCCAGCTAAGCTTGCGAGCTTTGCAGACATAAATATAAAAGATCTGAGTGAAATGATGCCATGCAAGCCATTACTAGCTAGCCCAGCTCCAATTAAAGCCGTAATGAGTATTCATTTTACTCCTCATGGCCCTGGTTTATTTTCAACCTCAGCGGGTGAGAATATCATTTAGTAATTTGGCTTTTGCATGATATTTGCGTTACCCTATGACTAGAGCGTTCACTGAGAATTACTGTGCCAAAATTAATTCCAAAAATTCAGACTCGTCCACTTAATGCATCGGTATATCAGGATTTGCTGGCAGCGGGTATTGAACCTATAGTGGCTAAAATTATTGCCTCACGACCGATACCCAGCCATGAAAAAGGGGCTATTGCAACACTTCAGTGCCAGCTTGCGGATATGAGTTCGCCATTTTTAATGCAGGATATGCAAAAAGCGGTAGACAGAGTCATTAAGGCAATTCGCCATGGCGAGGTCATCGGAATTGAGACCGACCATGATTGTGATGGTCAAACTAGTCATGCTGTTCTTGTCACTGGTCTATCTCAAATCTTGGGACATCCACGGCATAAAATTCAATCCTATATTGGGCATCGTATGCAAGAAGGCTACGGTCTATCTGATTCTGTGGCCCAGCGGATTTTAAGTAATCCTATTAAGCCCACTTTATTGATCACCGCAGATAACGGTAGTGCCGATGAGCCAAGAATTGAAAAGCTAAAAGCCGCCGGTATTGATGTGATTGTAACGGACCATCATGCTATCCCAGCCGAAGGCTTGCCTCAAAGTGCTTATGCCTGCTTAAATCCTACCCGTGAAGACTGCCAATTTCCGGACCCTTATATTGCCGGATGCATGGTGGCTTGGCTGTTAATAGCTGCTGTTAGACGGCTAATGATTGAAACGGCTTTGCTCAGTCCTGCAGCACCTTCAGCTATTGAGCTCTTAGACTATGTGGCAGTCGGCACAGTTGCGGATTGCGTTAGTATGGCGCGAAGTATTAATAACCGAGTAGTGGTGCAATTTGGACTTAATAAAATCAATCAAATGCAAAGAGCTTGTTGGCAAGCTTTAAGACCTTTGCTGCGCAGGCCAGTTGTTACAGCTGAAGACTTAGGTTTTGTAATTGGTCCTTTATTAAATAGCGATGGGCGTTTATCAGATGCATTTGGCTCTGTGAGTTTTTTATTGGCAGAGAGTTTGGAAGAGGCCGGGCCCTGGGCACAACAATTGTGGCAGCATAATCAAAATAGAAAAGCTATCCAAAAAGAGATTACAACACAAGCTATGAGGGCGGCAGAGAAACAAGTACAGGAAGGTAAACTTTCATTGGTTATATACTTAGCAAATGGGCATGCTGGAGTACATGGAATATCAGCAAGTAAGATTAAAGATGCATTTGGCCGTCCTACTATGATTTTTTCCCCTAAAGTTACTGAGCCTCACCTTATTAGTGGTTCAGCTCGCAGCATAGATGGGGTGGATATTAGACAGGCCTTGCAAGATATCGCTAATATTAAACCTAAACTAATGGTCAAATTTGGTGGGCATAAAGGTGCGGCTGGGGTGACTATTGAACTGGCCGACTTTGAGGAATTTGCTAGTGCTTTTGAAATGGCAATAGCAAAACAAGTGTTGCCACACCAATTGGGGCCTATTATTTGGACCGATGGCAAGTTTGAAGGCATAGCTAATCTGGATTTCTTAGCCAGACTCGAGGTCTTGCTACCATTTGGACGTGAATTTGAGGCGCCAGTATTTGAAGCTCATTGTAAAGTTCAAAACATTAGAGCAGTAGGACAGGGTGGCCTTCACTTTCAATTAAATTTAGAGTGCGATGGCCAGTTGCTTAACTCGATATGGTTTAATGCTTGTGAGCCTGAGGAGCACGAGCTTCCAGTAAATATTGGCGACAAGGTCCACGTAGTGTTTTCCTTGGCGGAAAATGTGTTTAGAGAGCAAAGATCAGTGCAATGTCAGATTCATTATTTGCAAAAGTGTAATGATAATAACTGACTTGTTGGACAATGGTTTGGCAAAGTCCCTGACAAAGATGTGAATATTTTGCTAAAATACAGTCAGCAAACTCTGTTTGAGGGGCGATAGTGAAGGTTAAATACATTTTAAAACTAGTAATGCTATGTGCAGTGCTAGTATTTTCACAATATGCATTTGCCATGCAAAGCTATGGTCCAACTAAGACTAATGAAACTTTATGGACCATTGCAAGCCATCATCACCCAGCCAAAACGACTATTGAGCAAGTTGCTTTAGCTATAGTTAAACTCAATCCTAAAGCTTTTGTAGGGCCAGATTATGTTTTAAAGCCACGTCAGTATTTACGATTACCCTCAAATTCAGCCGAAATTAAGCAAGCTTTAGGTAATGTTTCCTTGCAGCATCAAGCTAAGGCAAAGACTGGACCAAAATCAAAATCCCAGGCTAAATTGATTCCAATAAAACTGCGTAAGCCAGATGAGCATAAAGCTAAAAAGCCTATAGTCGCGCCAGTAAAGCATTATGAGCATCCGCTAGAGGCTGCTTTGACCCATCCGCAGAGCAATGAATTGGCAGCAGCTCAAGCTCAAATTAATCAATTGAACCAACAATTGGCTGCCGCTAACCAGCAAGTAGCAAGCTTACAGCAACAGCTTGATGGATCGGGAAATAGTTTTCCATGGGCTAGTCTGTGGTTTATTTTATGGGCATTAACGGCGATTTCGTTTTATATTATGTTTCGCCATTTCCGTTCCAATAATAAATCTGTTAACGCTCCAACTGTGGATTTAAAACATACTCGAGCCGAAAAAACCGAGCCGATCATCATTTCAGTTTCAGAAAAACCTACTGAGACCCCTTTTGAGCAATGTGAGCTCGATATTTCAACTGGGGCAGAAGACTCAGAACTGCAGTCTAATGAAGTAGGGGAAATCGCTGAAGAAGATGAAGATGAGCTAGAGGCTGAAGCGATGCAGGCTACGCCCGAAATCGAAGCTCTGCTACAAGAAATTGAGACGGACCCGTACAATCTTGATCTTCGGATGGAGTTATTGGAGCTGTATGCTGAGGCAGGGGACAAGAAGGGTTTTGATGCTCAATCAAGAGACATGCTAAAACACAATTTGATGATAGAAGGTGATGAGATTTGGGCGAGAGTACGAGCCATGTATTTAGATGCTTGGGTTTATTCTTAACTGTATTCACCTCTATACCCACCTGTGATAGACTTATGACATTTTGCCATATTTAAAGGATTACTATGCATTTTTTAGACTTTGAACAACCTATTGCTGAGCTGGAAGCTAAAATAGATGCTTTGCGTAAAGTTGACCATGGAGCAGAAGTTAATATCAATGAGGAAATTAAACGGCTTGAGGAAAAAAGCAAAAAGCTCACTCTATCTGTGTTTTCCAGTTTGACTGATTGGCAAGTTATTCAATTAGCCCGCCATCCCAACCGGCCTTATAGCCTGGATTACATTGACTTGATATTTAATGACTTTGATGAGCTGCATGGTGACCGTAATTTTGCTGATGATCCGGCAATAGTAGGTGGCTTGGCTCGAATAGGTGACCAGCCTGTCATGGTAATTGGTCAACAAAAAGGCCGTACTACTAAAGAAAAATTGTACCGTAATTTTGGTATGCCTCATCCAGAGGGTTATCGAAAAGCTTTGCGTTTGATGAAAATGGCCGAGCAATTTAATTTGCCTGTTATTACCTTGATTGATACCCCAGGGGCTTATCCTGGCGTAAATGCAGAAGCACGAGGCCAAAGCGAAGCGATTGCAAGAAACTTACGTGAAATGTCGGTGTTAGAAGTGCCTATTATTTGCGTGGTAATTGGTGAGGGCTGTTCGGGCGGAGCTTTAGGTATTGGAGTAGGTGACGTTCTATTGATGTTTGAATACAGCTATTTCGCTACTATTTCTCCAGAAGGCTGTGCGTCGATTTTGTGGAAAAGTGCTGAAAAAGCACCTCAGGCTGCAGAAATTATGGGAATCACCGCTAACCGCTTAAAGAAATTAAAAGTAGTCGATCACATTATTAAAGAACCTTTAGGTGGGGCGCATCGCGACCCTCAAGTGGCTTCAGATAGCTTGAAAAAAGCCGTGCTAGCCGAGCTTGTGCGTCTACAGTCTCTAGATAAGAAGACTTTAATCGAGCAGCGTTATAATAAATTAATGGAATTTGGCCGATTTGAGGTCAAAGAATAAAGCATGTTGGCGCCAGTTTCGGCGATTGAAGCCATCCTTACTGAGCTTAAGCCAAACAAAGTTTGGCTTGGCTTTAGTGGTGGCCTTGATTCAAGCGCACTATTACAGGCCGCTTGGCTTGCTAGGCATAATTTCCCCGAAGTTTCAATTCAAGCCATTTATGTTCACCATGGTTTATCTCCATTTGCAGATCAGTGGGCTGAGCATTGTGTCAAAGAAGCCGCTTTACGAAAAATAGACTGCATTGTCGAACATTTACGCCATAAACCTGAACCCGGCGAAAGTATCGAGCAATGGGCGCGCAATGGCCGATATGCTTGTTTTAAGCCCCATATTAAGCCTGGGGACATCCTGCTTACTGCGCATCATCTGGATGACCAAGCTGAAACTGTCTTGTTGCAGTTAATGCGAGGCGCGGGTCCAAAAGGCTTGTCTGCAATGGCCAAGATAGACACCTTTGCCCAGGGCCTATTAGTAAGACCGTTTTTAAACCTAAGTCGAAAAGATTTGGAGCAATTTGTTGCGGGGCAAAATATTAGCTTTATTAATGATCATTCCAATGAAGATGTCCGATATGATCGTAATTTCATTCGTCACCAAATTATGCCCATATTGCATCAGCGCTGGCCTAAAGCCGCTCAATCCTTGGCCATAAGCGCACGAAATTGCGCTGAACAAGAGCAGGTATTGCATGAAAGTATTGAGTTAGAGCTCCAGGGCCTTTTAACTGATAGTAGCGGCCAAAATGTCATTATACCTAAACTGCTTAATCATTCTCAGGCCAGGCGAAATTTACTATTGCGAGCATGGATTCATCTTGTTACTGGTAAGACTGCGGGCCGAAAAGTTTTACAAGTCCTAGAGCATGATATATTTGAAGCCAGGGCGGATGCTGAGCCGGTAGTTAAATGGGGCGAGTGGGAGTTTCGTCGCTATCAAAACCAATTGTATTTACTTTCTGTTCAGCCTGAAATCCCACATAATTATTGTGTGAAATGGGATGGATCTGAGCCATTGCACTTTCCTACTTGGCCAGTGCCTTTAACCAAAGAGTATTTGGCAGCTCAAGGCATGGACATTGAAGCTATCGATTGGGCTAGCGTTACCGTTACCTTGCGTAAAGGTGGTGAGCGATGCAGACCAAAAGGCAGGGCACATTCTCAGAGCTTAAAAAAGTGTTTGCAAGAATACAATATTGCCCCCTGGCTAAGAGATATAATGCCGGTTGTATATTCAGGGCCAAAGATCATTATGGTCGTCGGTGGATTTGTTTGTCATTAGACATAAAATAGGGCTTGGCGCATTTTAATAAAGGGTTATAATACGGCTTTCTAAAATGAGGACTCGCTATGACACTCGACTATGCGCAAGAAGCTGCAAAATATATTCAAGCCCAATTACCCCAGAACTTTCGCCCAAAAGTCGGCCTTATTCTAGGTTCAGGGCTAGGCGCATTAGCCAATAGCATTGATGCGGTAGCAAGTTTTGATTATAGCGAGTTGCCAGGTTATTTTGTCAGTACGGTGCAAGGCCATGCCGGGCAATTAGTGTTAGGCTATTTGCAAGGGATGCCAGTTATTTGCATGAAGGGTCGAGTGCATTTATATGAAGGTGCTAGCTTTGAGCAAATGCGCACTCCAATTCGAACTATGAAAAATCTTGGAGTAGAAACTTTATTGATTACCAATGCCGCAGGCGTGCTAAATACGGATATTGCACCTGGTAGCGTGGTATTAATTAAAGATCAGATTAATTTAACTGGAGTGAATGTACTGGTTGGGCCTAATAATGAAAATTATGGCCCACGTTTTTCCGGAATGGAAGAAGCCTTTAATCCCTTATTAAATCAATTATTCCAGAAGGCGGCTAAAAAATACGGTATTAAACTGCCAGAGGGGATTTATTGTGGAGTAATGGGCCCTACCTATGAATCTCCAGCTGAAATTCAATTTTATAAAAAAATTGGTGGGGATTTAGTTGGAATGTCTACCGTGCATGAAGTGATGGTAGCAAGACATTGCGGTATTAAAGTGGGTGCATTATCTGCAGTGAGTAACTATGCAGCTGGTTTAAGCCCTCAAAAAGTCAATCACGAAGAAGTGCTGATATTTTCACACCAAGCTGCTGATAGCTTAACCAAATTGATTTTGGATGTATTGGCCGAGTTAAAGCTTACTGCATAGGCTTTTAAAAAATAATAGGCGTGGAAACACGCCTTTTTATTTTAGAGATGTAAAATGTGACGATAGTTCTCTGATAATTTTTTTAAATCCAACTGATTTAAAAACAGCGAAAAACACATCCAAGAGCTGAGTGCCGCTAAATCTTTAAAGTGCGGTGGCACATACTGTGGAGGCATCACGATTCCCTCAGAAATTAGCTCATGTAGGATTTGCAAATCTTCAATCCGAATTTTACCAACAAACATAGTTGGAATATGATTGACTAAGCCTTTTTGTACGGCAAGGCGCATGTAATTATAGATCAAAATAAAGCCTTTGGCATAAGCTAAATCTTTGGTGAATGGACCGCCTTCTGGAGTGCTGCCTCGGAAAATGCGAAGAGTATGACCATAGCTGTCTTCATCACTAATTCCGCATTCTCTAAAATAATTAAATACCTCTAAAAAGTTAGCACCATTTTCTGCCATGTTGATAGCGCGTATACGATTAGTGATGCGTAAAACTCTTCTTGGGTACGATGAAAAAGTTATAATTTCAGTAATAACTGATAAACCTTCTTGAGTAATGACCGAGGAAGGGGCACCTTTTCCTAAAAAAGTACAAATAGGTTGCATAGCACCATTAAGCGAAGTGCCGACATGGACCCAGCCCTCATGAACTTCTAATAAGCGGATGTCTCGTTCGCTAAACATGGCATCGGTGCGGATTTTAACCCGATCAGCACCTGCTGCGGCATCGGCAATAATATCATCACTTTGTTCTACCACTACCTCTTGTGAGCAATCTTTAAAATACTCGCTAAAACGTTGACGTAAAATATCTGCAGCTTCATGGCTGGTGTAACGCTTTTCATCCATTTCAGATACCAAGTTTTGGTTAAGGCTGCTTAAGGTATCTGACAGTAATAAAGCTAAGTCAATCAATAAAGGCGCGCCGGGGTAAAAAGCATCTTCAGAGGAGCCATATAAATCGACTGAAATACTGGTGAAATCTTCGGTTCCACGGGCTTTTATCATGCTCAAAGCTTTGCGGTATTCTTGGCACATGCGAAGCATGATTCCGCCCACTCCGCTAAATTGGCCGAGCAGCCGGTTAATGTCACGTTCTATGCCTTGAAACTCAGCCTTTTTGTCGTGAATATTGTAGGAAAGCGGGCGGTTGTGATAATAACTGGCGTCCACTTTAGGCAATTCTTTGCACTTATTTTTAAAGAACTCCTGTTTAACTTCAGGTGTCCATTTTATGGCATCAAGAATTTGGATCGGCCGTTGAGCTGCCACGATGCGGTCAGATAAGTCTCGAATTATTTGATGATGTTCAGTTAGCTTAAGCGATTGATTATCAATAATGCTCATATTCTACTCCCATTAAAAGTAGTATATATGAGTTAGTAAAAATGAGAACATACAATTTATATTTTTATAAGGGAAAATGATGCGCATTTTTTGTATTGGAAGAAATTATAGTGAACATGCTAAAGAGCTCAATAACGATATTCCTGATGAGCCGATAGTATTTATGAAGCCATTTGAATCGTTGGTAAAAGATAATGAAACTATCAAGTTCCCAAGCCATGGGAAAGTTTTACAGCATGAGCTTGAGGTAGTAATACAAATTGCTCAATCAGGTCATGCGAATACAGAGGTTCAAGCGCGAGCCATGATAGGTAGCTTGGCACTGGGCTTGGATTTAACCTTGCGTGATGTGCAAAATGAGCTTAAAGCAAAGGGTTTACCCTGGGAAAAAGCCAAATCGTTTGAACATAGTGCCACAGTCAGTAAGTTTGTGCCGTATGAAGCTTCGCTCGATCTAGCTGAGATTGAATTTACCTGTCGAGTCAACAATGAACTACGTCAAATAGGTCATACCCGCCAAATGTTATTTTCGTTTGAACAAATCATTTTATATTTAAGCTCCATATGGCAGCTACAAACTGGAGATTTAATTTATACCGGCACGCCATCAGGGGTAGGTACTTTGCAAGTTGGAGATCAAATAGTGGCAAGTAGTCCGCAATTGGGCAATTTCACCTGGACTATGGCAGCATAAAAGCAAAATTCTAAAGCCTGTAATAAGAGTATTTGACTTTATGCCTGACTTTTATCCTATAAAATCCTCCCCAAAGACTGGGGTATGATATTAATATTAGCTAGCTTATAGTGAGTAAAGCTATAGGAAAATGGCGAGGGGAAAATATGAATAGTAAAGTGCAAGACTATATGGACATGTTTGCAAAAGCTAAAGGTAATAACTTAGCCAAAGTAAAACATATTTTAATGAAATGCTCCGAGAACTGGGAATGGGTAGGCAGTGGATCCATTATAGCTGACTTATTGGATGACAAAAATATCACTGCCGAAGACGTGGTTGAATTTTTACGTAATTCAGTTGAGATGGAAGAGGGTAACCGTGAGTTCAAAGCCGCCGTTACCGCCATGGAGTTATCTTTAAAGAAAACTCAAAAAATCAGTGCCACTCCAATGATGGACGTAACTATAGTAGATGATGAGTTAGAAGGAATTGATTATCAAGCTTTCGCTTATTACCAAAATTTGGCCGAAGCTAGCTAAATCCTGGCTTGACGGACATGATATTTGCCAAGGATGGCAAACTTTTAAACCCTATAATTTTGTTAAAAAGATGGCTTTTTATCATTACAGTCCTATACTCAAGATGACTGAATAAGGCCATCTTACTATGGATATCGTTGACCCAATTATTGACAATTTTACTGACGCTATATGGCTTGAACAAGGTTTAAGCCGTAATACTCTATCGGCTTATCGAGCTGACTTGCGAGATTTTGCCAAATGGTTGGGTTTGATCAATAAAGGGCTAGAGCAAGCTAGCGAAGTTGATATGACAAACTATTTAGCTTACCGCTATCATAAAGGCATGCATGCTCGTTCAACCGCCAGGTTTCTATCCTGTAGTAGACGCTTTTATCGCTGGTTACTGCAAGAGGAAAAAATTCAGCTTGATCCCACTCTAAATATCGAAAGCCCAAAGCTTGGCCGCTCTCTACCCAAAACCTTAAGCGAGCAAGACGTAGAGGCTCTACTTAAGGCCCCTGATACCACCACAGCCATAGGCTTGCGTGATCGAGCAATGTTAGAGGTTTTATATGCCAGTGGTTTGCGCATAACCGAATTAGTGACCTTAGACTTAAACGCAATCAATATCCGTCAAGGTGTAATTAGAGTGATGGGAAAAGGCAGTAAAGAGCGCTTAGTTCCGATGGGTGAAGAAGCCTTAGATTGGGTCGCTAAATATTTAGAATCAGCCCGAGCAGAGTTGTTAGGAGCTAAATCCAGTCCCATTCTATTTATCAGCCAACATGCTAAGGGCATGACAAGGCAAACTTTTTGGCATCGATTAAAATGCTATGCACAATTAGCTCAAATCCAAAGCGCATTATCCCCTCATACTTTACGTCATGCTTTTGCCACCCACTTATTAAATCATGGGGCGGATTTGCGGGTAGTGCAAATGTTGCTAGGGCATTCTGATGTTAGTACCACGACTATTTATACTCATGTGGCTAAGGCGCGTTTGCAGGCATTGTATAAGCAGCATCATCCTCGAGCCTAACCCTGAGCTCTTTTAGTGAATGATTTCTGCGTTAAAACTTCGACTCGCCCGTCATTATTTACCTATAAGTAAACTGCCTAGGGCTTGCTAGCTTTGCCTTGAACTCATTCACTAAAAGAGCTCAAGCAAAATTAAAGTGAATGATTTTTGCGTTAAAACTTCGACTTGCCCGTTGTTATTTACCTATAAGTAAACTGCCTAGGGCTTGCTAGCTTTGCCTTGAACTCATTCACTAAAAGAGCTCAAGCAAAATTAAAGTGAATGATTTCTGCGTTAAAGCTTCAACCTTAGATCCATACATACACCTACAGGTCATTCTGATACTGCGTAGCAGGCATCAGAATCTAAGCTAATTTTATTATGGATTCTGTGGCTTAGCTTGTGCTAATCACAGAATGACAAAAGCATAAATTTGAAATTTGACAAGCTTTTAAGCATCCTGAACTTGTCGAAGGGTGATTAAATAGGCTCACCACGGTTTATCAGGCATTTTCATACTTATCGATTACCTATAAGTAAACTGCCTAGGGCTCGCTAGCTTTGCCTTGAACTCATTCACTAAAAGAGCTCAGGCAAGATTAGAGGGAAGGATTTCTGTGTTAAAGCTTCGACAATCGGATATAAGGTTCAATATTTGTATGAAGTTAAGGCTAGGTAATCAACTTTCATAATGCAGCCCAGTTTCAATAAGGTTTGCAACCTCTACAAAAAATTTCTTATCAGCTTTATTGCTAATGGTTACATAGTGTAAGCCGCCAGTATGGATAATGATTATGGGATTGTCCTGAATTTTATGATGGTCAGTTAGGTACAAACAGTTGGCCAAATACATCTGATCTTTTTTCATATTAGGATGAAGAACGATGAAATCTAGGCTCAATCTTCTTTGTAAGGCGCGTATAGTGTGTTGATCGCCATAATGTCCATCTGTGCGCATTTTTTTAACATAATCTGCAATATTCTCATAATGGACATCGTGAGCAAGAATAACGCCAGGTTTTTCGCCAGCTTCAGGCTTAGGGATATGTGGGCAAATGTCTTTTTCGAACTCTTTGGGGTGGGAAGCAATATAACCGACTGCTGCTTTTCGCAGGTACTTTGCTAAAGATTCTCGAGTAAATTTCTCATTGCTCGCACTTAGGGCCAACGGATCTTCAAGTAGGCTTGTGACAAGAGCAGGATGATGCTGGATAAGCTGCTTGGCAATCGCATAAAATTGACAGTTTCCTGCGCCACCTGCATCAAACCAATCCATGTCATATTCAGTTTTAAGCCATGTGGCAAAATCATTCTCGGTCTTTGGAGTGGGTGTTTTTCCTGAAGCGCTAAATACCGAAGCCAAGCTATGAGCCCCAGAAGGGGTGTAACTGGATTTGATTATAGATTTTGAATGAACTGCTGCCGGCGTACTGGAAGGTTTTATAAATAGGGCGTTGTGAGTTTGTAAACATTTAAGCACCTCAGTAAAGCCACGCTCACGGGCAATATTTATAGGCATTTTGCCAGTCTCATCACGTAAAAATCTATTGGCGTGATTTTCAAGCAAAAATTTCACGATATTAGGAGCATTCATTAGACTAGCGTGCATTAATGATGTTTGTTTTTTTTCATCTTGAACGTCAATATTAGCTCCGTAGTTTAGTAAAATAGCTAAAATTGCCATGTTGCCATGCTGAGTGGCTAGTATAAACGGTATGCTACCATTACTAATTTTATCAACATTCGCAGCATTTTTTAGAAGTGTTTCCACCGCTTCAATATTGCCTTTTTCAATTGCAAGCCCAAGAGGGGTTTGACCCGCAGTATTTCTGGCATCGACATCTGCGCCATTAGAAAGTGCTTTTGTGAGGGCTTTTATATCATTATCTTCTATAGCTTTATACAAATTATCTTGGCTAAGACCCAACATAAAATGCTCCTTTTTTGGCGTAATTAAGCACTAGGATTCAACGGCGATGTGGGTTTTGCTGCAGAATGATGGGCCGATCTAAAGCCAGTAGACATATAGGAGTGCTGGCTACTGCTAGACCCTGGCGTAGCTTTCGACCCCGTACTAGGGATTTTTATGCTTTCATCAGGATCAAGAATATAACGACATAGCTGTTCGTGGCCGTTATCTCTGGCAATGCTAAATGCACCTTTACCTGCCAAGTTTTTAGCTGTACTTGAAGCGCCTTGGGTTAAAAGAAATTGAAAAATTTCTTGTTGACCGGTGCCAGCTGCTAGTAATAATGGTGTACTACCACCCTGATCCTTTGTTTCTATGTCAGCCCCAGCAGCGAGTAGCAGTTTGATTACTTCTGGGCTTTGTTTATGAAGTACGGCAAGAGCTAAGGCCGTTCTTTCCTCGGCATTGCAAGCATCGACCTCAGCGCCAGCATTTAATAGCATTTCAAGTGCTTCCAGATCGCCTTCAGTCACGGTTAGCATCAGTGGCGTCAGGCCATTTTTTTGCTCGGCAAACAGTGCATTAAGTACTTCTCCTGTAGTAGATAAGAGAATGGTTTGCAGTAGTGCATGGTTTTTCTTAGCTATAGCATCAACCAAAAGATTATTACCATCGGCATTTTTAATGCGTGGATCAGCACCTGATTTTAATAATTGCTCAACAACAGCCAGCTGCTTGCTGTCTCTGCTGCTTTTTTCAGCGGCTTTCATCAACAAGGTCTTGCCACGGGTTAGCACGTTTATTTGCGTTTTAGCTTTTTCAGCCAAAACAGCAATAATGTCGATTTTGTTATTTTCACAAGCAGTTTCCAAGACCAGGCTATCCACTTTAACCTCATTATCCAGTAATAGTTGTACGATTTCATGGCTGCTGGATAAAATAGCATGTATTAAAGGAGGACAGTGGCCGTGAGAGGTATTAACTTGGCGCGTTATTTCGATGCCGTTTTCAATCAGCAAACTTAGTACTTCAGGATGCTTGTAAGTAATGGCTTTTTCTAATGCTTCATAATAATAGGATTCTTTTAATTTCAAACCCTCTTTCAATAAAAATTCAATAATTTCAGCCCGGCCGTTTTGAATGGCAGCATAAAGCCCATCATCGGCTTTTGCCATTTTGAGTGTTCTAGACTTTTTGTCGAAGCTGAAGTTTGAGTGTGACAATATATATTTGACTTGTTCAAGGTCGCCGTCTTTAATCGCTGTTTCATAGGCTTCATACATACGCGAATTTTTTAGATCAAATTGATATTTTTGGCTAAAAAGTAAACTTAATACTTCTTTGTCTTTAGCGCTCAATGCCAAGGCAAGTGCTGATTGTATATGATCATTTTCACTCGGTATCCTCTTGGCTTTAATCAGAACTTTAATAAGGTCGATATCCTTATCGCGCAGGGCTGTTTCAAATATAGGCGAGCTCTTGCTTAAGCCTTCTATTTCGGCACCATTTTGCAAGAGTAATTTTATAATATCGTAATAGTTTTGGGAGTCTGCATAATGTAGTGCAGTGTTGCCTTTTATATCTTTTTGATTGATCTTGACACCATTAGTAAGCAGTAGCTTAATGATCTCTATTTTTCCATGGGAGGCTGCGCACATTAGCGCGCTGATGCCTTTATTGTCTTGGTAATGAGCGTCAATCCCGTAATTTAATAAGATATTAACTAATTCTGTATTGCCAGCGATAATTGCCGGCAACAAAGCATTGTCTGGGTTAGCATCAGAGAACAGTGAGTTAGCATCAGCGCCAGATTTTAATAGTAACTCCACAATCTCGTTTGCTTGAAGTAAAGCTGCTTTAAGAAAGGCTTTATTAAGCTGATCGCTATCTTTCAATAAATCTGCGTGAGCGATAAGCTCACGTACTGTATCAAGGTTTTTTGCTTGTACGGCTTGAATGAGCGGTAAATTATCAGGATTATCACCGGGAGATAAAGCGTTTAGTGCTGCAATATTGTCAAAGATTTTAGCCACATCAGTTGGCGTTTGGCGTTTATCATTTTTTTTATCGCTATTGGCGCTTTGATCCAATAAATACTGTGTGAGCTCACCATCATCCGCTAAGGCTGCATAATGTAGCGCAGTGTTGCCTGTTGCATCTTGGCTATCAATATTGGCATCTGCTCTAATTATTATTTTCACTATATCTAAATTTTTAGATTTGGCTGCAAGTACAATGAGCGGGGTATCATCAGAATCTCTAAGGTCAGAATTCGCGCCTTTTTCAGATAAAAGTCGCACGAGTTCTTTGGTATTACCTTCTTTCACTGCATCTATTAATTCTTTAGACATAGGGGCCTCGTTTTTGTTGAAAGTTATGATAATCTTAAGCATCGTTGATGCCATCAGGATGAAGATATAAACCTCTATAAAGTACTGTAATTCAGTGGGCTGAACAAGGTCAATTAGTTTATATTGTTTTTGTTGGCCCTGGCTGTACTGTATACGTTTGAAGGTAAATTGAATTTTAGGTACACATTGCAAATCATCATGACTGAGTTATCAGGATAGATTGTGCTATTCTGCACGGGATCATTTTTTCATAATAAAGCCAATTTTTATCGAACACATTTCATAATTAAGGGAAATGCCATGCCAAGACTTTCAGCTGAAGATATTGCCGCAATAAAAGAGAATAAACTTGAGAGTTTTGGAGGAAAGCGTCGATTTTTGGTGGATGATAAGGGCTATGGCATATTGCATCATTTGGTGATGAGGAAAGAAGAAAGTGCTACCGAAGCATTAGTTAAAGCCGAGATGGAAGAGCGGCAATTAAGTCCCTACCTATTTGCTTATGATGACACAAAAAGCAGTTTACCCGAGGTATTATTAAGCCCTATTGACTTGGCATTCAACCGTGAAACAATGCCCATCAATAGCTCCAGCGGACTGCCACTTATAGCATCTGAACAGAAAAAACTGTTAAATGCCTTGCTTGAAGCGCCATTAGGGATGGATGCAGAATATTTGCAACGCTTGCTTGCCACTGCAGTTGCCGAGCTGCAAAAAGGTGATATTAGCAAGGAGCGTCGGATTCAAGTAGTCGGCTCAATGGTGTCATTATTGTGTGGCAGAGATGTGCTGCAATTGCTCGAAGACAAAGCCGAAGTTTATCAAGGTCATTTGACGGCCTGGCGTGGCGAAACTTCTGATGGGCTACCCACCGAAGGTTTTGATTTTTACACTTTTTTACCCTTACGAATATTTTTTGCCATGGGCATGCTGGTAGATCTGCAGTTGGGATATTTTATTGATAGTGATTTGCCTAAAGTTTTAAAAGATCTTTATGCCAATGATGTCATCAAAGTGCGAAAACATCTTATTGAAGAGCTAAGGCATGAGCTAATAAGAGATATGCAAACCTATTGCTTGGCCCGTTATGGTTATCATATCGGCCAGCGCCATATGTTAGTCGCTGATTATACTGCGCAAATTTCTAGCCTATTGCAGGGTGCCATAAAAAGTATCAAAGCTCTGGCTGATAATCAGTCGATGATTATTGCCCTGGACTGGGAGTACAAAGCGAAAAAAAGGAAAACCAAAAAAGCGGATGCAGAGGCAGATAAAGAGCCTGAAGAAATTTTAGGGGCGCATGCGCTGTATTTGCAGATTCATAAAATAGGAGATAAATGGAATCTGCTGTTGCATAATTTAGGTGATAAAAATTCCGATCATAAGCCAGACATTAAGGCCGGTTTGTGCCGTCCTAAAAAACTGGGTAAATTAACAGCAAAAGCTTGGGGTGTAAGCGAAGCCGGATATCAGTATTTAAATGAAGTGTTTAAGCATATCTATCCTGCGGCGGACTTTGCTACATCATTAAAAGTATTTTATGATCAGAAAACGGGTGGCAGAACCCAGCTCTTAGTGGGCAAAGAAGTCTCGATCATTACTGAAACCTATAAGCCTCGACCAATTCAAAGAGCAGGAAATTGCGTTAGCGCTGGCCATGAATCTGCGCGTGAGGAACTGTTTACTGATTATGCCTGGCTGCATCGCGAAGAAAAAAGGTTTGCAGCGGATTTTTGTGGCCAACAAGCAACAGTAGTGCCAAGCTTGGATGCCAAAATATGGCATGCAGTAGCTGATTCTCCCATCGATACTCTTGCGGATCCAGTGGGCAGTGAGGGCCGTAGAGCTAAACTGATTGCTAATGTGGCGGATAAGTTAAGAGAGACGTATTCCGAGCGCTATAAAAATATCCAAACCTTATGGAATGAAGCTCCCTTAGACATGGAGGAATTTTACCTGGATCTAGAGTTTCAAGAAAGCAGTAATGATAAATCTAAGCCTGTGCCTGTGGCACTGGATGCTTTGGTAGATAAAGGTGGCTCGCAATGGATCAAAGGGCAGTTAGGGTCGGGCAAAAGCACTTTAATGCAAAAGATTGCTTTTCGCTGGGCGCATGAGCGGTTAGGCAAAGGCTATAAGCAAGTGATTTTATTTCCCTTGCGCAAGTTAAAATCAGTCAAAATTTGTGGCGCTACATTAGAAGAGCAGATAAGCGATGCCATTGCACAAATTCATTTTGATGAAGCATTAGACGACAAAGCGCGTGCTGATTTAACGGCAAAATTGTTCCATCCTGCCATAAAAGATCAAACGCTGTGGTTATTAGATGGCTATGATGAAATCGCCTCTGGCCTAGGTGAAGCCAAGGATAAGCTACTGGCGTTCTTGCAACAGCAAGCCCATGTGATTACCTCCACGCGTCCCGAGACTCTGCCGCATGGCAAAGCGCATGTGCTAATTAAAGGACTCAATGATGAGGAGATTGGCAAATGGATCAAAAAATACGTCAAGCATGCCGCTCTGTCTACTGATTCAGAGGCCGAGATTAATGCCAGTATTGCTGAGCTACAAGGCTTTTTACTATCCAACTCTCAGATTTGGGATCTTGTGCATTCACCAATTAACCTCAAACTTGTTTGCATGGCGTATACGCATAATAGCTTAGATATGAAAATAAAGACGCCCACAGAATTGTATACCGCTTTATGTAAGATGCTTGCAAATCGCCATTACGAGCGCCTGGGTAAGAAAACCGAGGTAGATGCCGTGGATTTGGGTCAGTCTGTACGCTATTGGGAGCCTTTGGAAAAGCTGATAGCTGAGCTGGCATATGAAGGTTTTGAAAGAGCGGATGTAGAACCTGGGGCTATTATTGTCAAAACGGGCCTGTATTTTCTTAAAGACTATCGGCGTAATTGGGTGGAAGAGGTGGTGCAAAGCGGGGTGCTGCAGCCTGTCGGGCCTACTGCTAAGGGCGTGTTGAATAATATGGAGTTTTTACATGCTAGTTTTAAAGAATATTTTACTGCCAAACATTTGCTTGAACGCATGCAAAAAGATGAAGCCGGATTCACTTTATGGTTTAGAGAACGTAAATTTGCTTTAGCGTATCCTGCAGTGTGGCGATTTGTTTCGGGTTTGCTGCCCAGCGTAGAGCTTGCTGATAAGTGGGTTAATTTGTGGTTGCAGCCACCTTATAAAATTGAGACCAATCATGCTACCTATGCTTTATTGAGCCAGCTCAGTGAAGTACTCAGTGATTGCCCATTTAAGGAGCAATTAAAATGTCGTGAACCTTTGGTCAAATCCATTGATGAAATTTGGGGCAAAGATATGCTCCATCTCCCAAGAAGTATCATGAAAATTATGCGCAGTTTATCCCTGTGGCAACATCCTCGCGCTGAGACTTGGCTAGATCAGCTGATGAGTAAGTTAGATAGCATAGATTTAGGTGATATCAATAAATTAGCTGAAATTTTGCTCGAGCTAAAAGCTAGAGCTATCCCTAAACTTGTGCCACTGTTAGTACATGCTAAGCCTCTAATGCGTGAGCGCGCGGCGATTATCCTGGCAAAACTCAAAGCTCTAAACCCTAAGGCAATAGAAATATTGACCGAATCGATTAAGCCTATTAATGATAAGCAAGTTATCAGCGTGGTGGCAGAGGCGATTGCCGAGCTCGATACCTTACCTTTAGAGATTGTTGAGAGCCTAAAAAAAGCCCTTAGTGAGGATACTAAAGCTTATGATCAAGAAAGTAAGCGTTATCTTTTAGAAGCCCTCGGGCAGGCAAAAGGCTTAAATGCCGAGTTCAATACTATATTAATCACGCATTTGAGTGGGACTGAGTCCGAAGTGGTATCAAATGCTGCAATAAAAGTGTTGTTATCCCCTCAAAGTGTTGAGCCTAATATCATTAAAGCCATTGCCGGCGTTTTACTCAATACCCGTGAGAGTGTGCGTAAACAAGCAGACAAAGAGCTGCAAAAATATTTGAGCAGGCAATTTTCTAAATCGGATAATAAGCACAAAGCTTTAAAGGCAATGGCTGATGTCATTTTGCCAGGACTAAAAGACGACGAACCAGAGGAATATTCAGATAAAAAGAAATTAACTAAAGAGCAGAAAGTCAGGCGAATATATTTTGCAATGGCGGCAGTAGAGAGCTTGAAGCTAGAGGATAATAGAATAGTCGAGGCGCTGTTAAAATTGACGTCTACTTATGATTTTAATGTTCGCTATTTCGCCATCAAAACGTTTAGTAAGTTCAGTAATAAGCATGAAAAAATTGAAAAAATTATAGCGAGTTTAAAGGAAATAGCCAATACAGTGGCCTCAGTTGAAATTAAAGGGATAGTCTTAGAGGTTTTGGCAAAGCTAAATGCCGCCGAGGCGCAAGAATTTATTAGCAAATTCCTTAATGCCAGTAATAGCAAACTGCATGTTGCAGCCTGTGTTGCCATTGCTGAGATGCAGATAAAGACAGAACTAATCATTGCTAAATTGACGGAATCATTAAAAGGGGGGGTAAGTGCTTGTAATCCGGCTTTAGAAGCATTAGGAAAAATTGGTGCTATTAATGCAGACCTGCTAGGTAAAATTTTTGAGTGTTCGCTTAATAATAAAGAAATAGCAGATACCGCACAAAAAGCTTTGGCGCAAATGGATATTAAACAAGTAGGTGTGCTTGATAGCTTGTTTGCCAAACTGAAAAAAGCCGATGACTCAGGCAAAGAATGCAAGCCTGTGCAACAAATTTTAGCTATCCGGACGCTGACAAAGCATAAGCCTGAAGATAAAAGGCTTATCGAGGTGCTATTAGAGAAGTTGCAGCACACTAATAAAGACATTGCTCGAGCGGCATTAGAGGCACTGGTGGCAAACAATTACCAAGGTGAGGAGATGATTGCGCCTTTAATGACTATAGCAACTGCTAAATCCCAATCCCAAGGGCTTCCTGAACGGATTAAAGCCATTGAGGTATTGGGTAATATCAAAGCGACTAAGGCCATAACAATATTAGAGGGCCTCGTTGTACCTGAAATTACCGATGCGGGCATGCTATATGAGGATGTCAAAATTCGCCTAAAGGCTGCGTTAGCTTTAATGCAAATTACTGAAGGCAAGCTCAATAATACTCATGTCATTGAACTGTTAGGTACCAAAGTAGACGACATTATTTGGCAATCTGCAAATCAATGCCAGCTGTCGATTGCAGGTCGAACTTACAGTATTACGGATGCAGCTGCAGTGACCTTATGGACTCAAGTCGAATCAAACCCTTCCATTAAGCTTTGCAAACATTTGGCAACGGCCTCGCCAGCAAGTGTCAACAGCGGCGCAGAGGCCTCAGCAGCTTCTGCAGTCAATCCTATGTTGGGGCTGTCTATGAATGCTAGTATTGGCCCAGGTGCAGGGGCTGGCATGAGTTCCTCGGCAATGGTCATCGATGGGTCCAGTATCATATCTGGCGCAGGTGCTGGGGCTGGTATGAGTTCTTCGGCAATGGCTATTGATGAAGCCAGCAGGATGTATGGCGCAGGTGCTGGCGCTGGCGCGAGTGCAGGAATGGCTACGGTGTTTTCAGAATGGTCTGGTGCCGCGGCAGACACTTCAGGCGCAGCTTACTCAGGCGGCAAAAGAAAACGTAATACCATGGTTTCCAGTGCAGAAGGCGAAGCAGCTTCTGCGGCTAAAAAACCGCGTACTGATTCCGCTTCATCAGGCTTTGATCACTAGAGCCAAGCTTTGTATAAAGCACGGCATTTGTGGTTCGACAAGCTTTTGAGCATCCTAAGCTTGTCGAAGTACGAAAATAATTTCCATTCTCAAGCTTTAATCAAATTCCACCGTCTAGCGCCATTGCATTGTTACTTACGGCGTTAGCTACAGGCATCACAGCAGAAGTTGAGGGCGAAATCGTAGTTGCTGCCTGTGATGCAATGCTGCCAAATACCATAGCTGGTGAGCTTTCTGCAGACTTTGTTTTTTGCACAGTTTCCCGCAAGCTTTTCTCAGCATCACTTCGCACTGCTTCAATTTCATTGGAAAGGCTCAAGTTATAAATATCGATTAAATAATCATAATTGATCAGCAGTCTAGAGTGCTCATCAAATTCTTCCATGGTATTGATAGAAGCACTTTTGGCAACGCCAAGCAATCTTATGGAAATATCGCGTATAGTAGGGTTTTCAGCATGTTCCCATAATACCGCACGTATCCCATCTAGTGCTCTTTCCATTATAAGGGGAACCCGAGCCAAGGCTTGACATATTTCATTGCGCAAGTCTTTTTCAAGGCTAGTAATTAGAGCAGCAATACTGGATATGCCAAGTACTTCTGAAGCTGACTTATATTCTGCGGATTTAAAGGCTGTAAATCGCTTGGAATCAAAACTGCGCTTATTATGCAATTGTCTGTCATTAAAACTGGTATAGCGGTTTATTCGAAATTGCTTATTTGCCTCTGTTATGGCTGGTGCTTCACTATCTTGCTTAAGCAAGTTTAGGTGTCTTGCGCGAATTTTAGCCATAGTCGTATGGCTTGCTGCAGTTCCTGTCATACTCAATATTAGATTTTCAATTGTGCAAGCGCCGCAACTGGTGCCATCATCTTGGCGAATTAAATCAAAACGCTCGGTAAATTTAACCCCTGGATAGACTTCTTCAAGTTGTTGTTGCAAAGTAGATGGAGTTTTAGAGGAAGTGGAATTAATGAACTCAGCTCGAATACAGTTGTTGGTATCATCAAATTCAAATAACAAGCCAACCCAGTGCCAATTGCCGATGTTGCAAGGTATGAGAGATATTCTTTTGCCATGATGGTAAAGTTTTTCTGTATTAAGCCTGTCTCGTAATGAGCCTGGCGTTATGGTATCTGCAGCCGTTATGGTATCAAAAGGAATATCATTACAAACGCCATTGTATTCTGCTAAACGTAGATCCAAGATGGCACACATGTCTTGATCTTCATATTCATAGCGACAATTTACCCTGTATTCATTGTCCGCTACAGAAACTTTTTGTACCGATGGGGCTAAGGTTTCTTCAGCTTCACTATCATTGGGTGAATCTAGGCGAGGTTTTTTGCTTATCAGGCTAGGATTAAACAATCCAGCAAGTCTGGCTATTTTACGTTTTTCTCCAACTTTTGGAGAACTTGTTTCCTCTACTAACAAGGCATTTTTTGACAATAAAGCGACCATATCTGTTACCGCAAAGGTTTCGGTCAAAGCTCTATCAATCAAGGAGCACAAGCCTTTCCAAAATGCGACTTCTTCTTTTGTTTTAAATTCGAATTTCTCACTGCCTTTAAAATAAAGCACGCACCTATCTTCTGCCTTAAAGTCTATATATTCCAATGAACATTTAAAAACATCCTTAGGTATCGTCTTGTATAGGGATAACTCTTTGAACAATATTGCATAGCCTTTTTTGAGTAACACAGTAGCATTGCCTGCATAAAGCTCGGGTGAAGCGAGCATCGTCAATAATTCTTTGAACATAGGCTGAGTATTTTCTAAAGTGTGGCATAGTGCCATCACGTTTTGATTAAAATGACTTGAGAGATCATTATATAGCTCTCTTAGTTTTATTTCAGGACGCCTTTCTCCACTTTCTCGTCTCGCATCTGATTTCATGCTTAAAAGCCGACTAAGCTCCTTCAATGTAGAAAATTGCTTTTTAATGGTATTGAATAAAATGCTTGGGTCGGTAATGGGGTGAGTATCCACTGGCATAATGTCTTTAAGCGCTGGCTTAAGATTCAATTCTATGGGGAATTTGCTTAATCTATCATTGATGTCAGCGGCAAAAATGGGCGCATAGGAAGCACACTCTTTTAATGCTTTAGTAATGGCAATTGCCATTTCAGAATTGGCTGCCACTTTAGTTAAAATGCCAAATAATCGATCGATATAAGCGGTATCGGCATAACGATATTTAGCCAAAGCCGCCAAAATAGATTCAGCAACCATAAGCTCTTCTGAGTTAGTTAAAAATACAGAAAGTTTAGCCAAGATGCTATTGTCTTTACTAACTTGCTCAGATAGGGTATGCACTAGAAGTTTAAGGGTCTCTGCAATGGGTTTGGCGCGCTTAAAGATTTTTAAGAAATCAAATAAGCAATCATTAATACGCGAATTGCCTAATTTAGTATCTGCAATAGCCCGCAAGGCCAGTCTCAATATTTCTTTGCCACGACTATTGTGGGCATCCCACAGTAAAGCATCTATGAGTTGATCGATGGTGCTTTCATCCTCATAATGCATCCTGATTTTGATGATGACCGCTAAATAATGTAGGCGATGGCTAAGATAATGTTCTTCAATTTTTTTTAGTTTTTTTTCAATTACTTTAACATCGCTGAATTTTCTAAGCTCAAGGTCAGTCGTACCGATATACTCATCCAGGAATGAAACGAGTGTTGGGTCTAGGCTATGAATGTCTTCAAGCAACCTCGCCACATTTTGCATGGTTTCATAAAATTGATTTTCTGCGGTAGCGGTTAATGGCGTCTTTTTGCCAGGCTGAGGCAGGCTTTGATTCCACATATTGATAGCATTGGATAATTGGCCTAACCAGATTTTAGCATCAGGATGTAGCCACAATTCGGTAGCTCTCAGAAGTTTGGCAACAGCTCTTGGCATTTTTGTAATATCAGTGCCCCAATTGACTTGAACAAATTTCATTAAGTCATGGCGAAGTGATAATTTACTTCGGACTGGAGACTCCATAATAAGTTCAGCGATGTCATCAATGTGGCTGGAAGCAATGTTATTCATATTCATATGTAGTGGGTAGTTAAACCACAATAAAAACCAGGCATTGGCAAGCTCAGGGGTAGTAAGCAGCCCTGATACAAATCGCCAGACTACTTGTAAGCGTGGTTCAAATTTATTTGCTTTAAACCATTCTACAAACTTAGCAGGCGTGTCCTTTAGCTCGGCTATAACGTTTTTAGCAGCAAGATATTCATAAAAACTGTCATGCATAAAATAGGCTGGAATCAATTGTTTGGGATCAGACGCAGACCTAGCTGGAGTCAGTAGTCCACATTGCATAATCTCGTTGGCCCAATTACGTTGGTAGTTTTCAATCATCAAAGGAATCGTAGCTTCGAGCATTTCCTCTACCGTAACTAAGCGGTTGTCAGTATCGACGATTCGGCGGGCAAATACTGATAGGACATCTTCTAATTTTTGCCAAGCTTCTCTGATTTTTTCAGAATCAACTTTACAGTGTTCTTTAGCAAACATAGCGAACATCACATTGTAAATTTCAGCTAAAGAAGTAAGATCTACTTCTAGCTCCTCATCAACTATTATCATGCAGATAATTTTTAGGATAATAGGGTAATGCACTAACTCCCAAACTCTGGCATTGCTTTTTAGTCGCGCTAATAAGGCTTCTTTTTTTGCAAAGCAATCTTCGCGGTTTTCCCGATCCACCAAAGTTACATCATTAATATGTACATCGATCCAGGCACTGATTTTATCGGTGCTTAAACCTTTCACTACGATATGTGGTTTTGCGGCGTCTTCACGTTCTAAAGCGAGAGGCCGAGTAGAGATAAACACATGCTCCTGACCTCGAATAAAGTTAATAATTTCTTTGAATCGTTCGCCAAGCGCGGCATCCACTTCATTCCAGCCATCTAATAACCATAAAACTTTAGTGCCTGGTGCGAAAATTTTTGTCGCAAATGCATCACGTAGGCTAGCGTCATAGCGATAGTCAAAATAGATAGGCCCAAGACAGCTCATAATTTTTTGTTCTAAGGTATTACCAGATATTTTGACGTTTTGTAACTCTTTTAGGGGGAACAAAATAACAAAATCATAATCCCAGGAAAAATCTTTGTCTTCTGCTTGGGTTGCCCAGCGCCAGGCTATATTTTGCAAAAAGGTACTTTTCCCTGAGCCAAATTGCCCCACTATCCACTGGTGACCGCCATGTGCTAAAAGCTCGTCTGCATCTATAGAGCGCAGTATATTAGTATCGCCTCCCTCTTCAGTGCCGGTTGTTTGGGCTAAATTAAGCTTTACATAGTAATCTTCCATTTTCATTTGGGTGGATTTCCAAATGCTGGAAGCCGAGCCAATAGTGTTATATCCAGTTTGATAGGCGGTTTTAAATGCTTCAATAGGATGCGCAATAAACTCTGCTTTTGCGTCTACACTAACTTCAGCTGTAGGAAGCTCATCGCTAGGTGAGGTATTAAGTATTTCTAATACATCTGCTTTGAAGTCAGGGATGCTTTTATGTTCAAATATGCCAGATAATTCAGACTCTTTCTCTAGTAACCAATCATAAAGCTCTGGAAAGTGAATTTTACGGGTGGCGGTATTATTTTCATATACACAATTGTCAGCTCTTTGCGCTGGTAAGGCCTTATCCTTGTAAGTATCTTGGGGTGGAAACTGAACATATGGGCCGGTTAATTTTTTGCTCACAAGCTTATTATTTTGCTTATCACGATGTTCGATATCGTAATAGACTTGGAATGCGGCGGATTTAACCTTAAGCGGATACAGTGCTCGTAATATTGATTCAATATACTGCGATCCGGCTTCGCCAGGCTGCCATGCCTCTTTAGTGACTCGAGCTAATACATAAGGGTAAACCGGCGCACCTGCTTCTTTGTATTTGCCTGGTTCGGGATGATGCCTTTGGGATTCATCGCCTAAGTTATGAATTAACAGCGTCCAAGTCGCGTCTTTTTCTTTAAGTACTTGCAAGTATATAGCATGAGCGCCAACTCTAGTTTTTCCTCTACCTTCCTGATTCCAAGCAAGGTACATAATCAAAGAGTCATTTTCTTCTTTATCCTTTATGCTCTCAATTATTCCTTTAGCCATGCTACTAATAACGGGATTGTAAATCACAATGGCCATAGGGCCGATATAATAGCCAGAGCGGCTAATCCAATAGGTTTGTAGGTTTCGCTTAAGCTCTTTAAGCAAATTTTCAATAATATAGACTCTGGCTGCTGGTACATCTTTTACACCAAGTTTACTTACAAACTCTTTTAAGCTGTAATCTGATATTTCCCTGGTTTGTAAGTTGACTAGAAGTTGTATGGTGAACAAAATACGTAAGGGTAAAAAGTGCCAAGGCAAAAATCCATTAAGGTTTTCTCCTTTTGAGGATTTTTTTTCAGGTTCAGGGTAGGCTTGAACATGGCCGTGGTAAACATCATGCTTACCCGCCAAAATGGCCAATACATCCAGGCCCACGAGCAGAGAGGTAAAGCTTCCAATAATCTCAAGTCGCTTATCCTTACTGGCAATGTTAGTTAATTCGCGAATGAGCGTAGTGTAGATTCGATTAAAATAAGGCTCATAAACTTTTACTGGCTTTTCCAGGAGGATTTGAGCAAATTTTGAACTTGGGTTGAGGTCATGATAGTGTCCTACCTCACTGCGAGCCTTAATGTTGGCAAAATCAAGGGCACTAACAAAGCCCTCGGCTGTTGTTAAGGCAATGTAATCGTCGCCAACCTTTCTAGAGCGGATAGGGATATTAATTTGTGGATTTTTTACCCGATCGAAAATGTACGGATTGAAAGGTAAAGGACTGCTTTTGATGATTTCTAAAATTTTATTAAGTACTGTCTCGCTCGTGTGCTTATCCTCCTTATGCGCAACCATGCTTTGTTCGAGCTTAACCACTAAATAACTCAGCAAAGTCTTGGCATCTTTGTCAACCAATAACAGATCAGCTGCGGTAAAATGGCTTAAGCCAGTTTCAGTAATGGCTTCTAATTTAGCGGGATCTAATAAAGGCATATAGGCTGTCCAGTAGGATTATCATGGCTCACTATCCTGTATTCTCTTGCTTGAGAAGTCAACTGATTATATTTATGCTCATTTTGCTAATTTATTAGTATATTTTTATGCAGCATATTAAAACTTTTTCGAGCTTGAAACCCATTTTAGCTCATGAGCTGGGCTATATGAAATTGAAATAACATGTTGTTATAAATAAAAAAATCTGTCAGGATGTTGTCACAAACTTCCAGCATTATTAGATCACTATGTTCAAGCCATGTTCAACTTCCTCTGTTATGCCTGCTACAGCTATTTCTAAGCCAAGTTTATCCATAATTAAATCAGAAACCAGGAGTGCTGTAGGAGTTGCCAATACTGTTCTAGTGCTAACCCATAGTAGTGAAGTGACGGTTTCTATCATTCAAAGAGGATTTAGAGATTGCAATATTGCATTTTATCAATATGGGTCTGTGGGTAGCTTTATGAGTCCAGCCCTGTGGTTTGAGGCAATACTCACGGAAGTAGATAATGCCCTTAAAAAAATTGAGGGCAAAGTAGATAAAATATTGCTTGAAGCCAATTTAGGCTTCCCATCCATGGACTTTAATATCGCTGAACTAATGATAGAGCAGTTAAGTAAAAAATATCTAACTTTGCCACAGACTAATTGGTTTGCATCAACTTTTTGTGGCTGTTTTCTTACGCCTGTTATAACCGATAGGGTAGGGCAAATAGTCTTGTTTTCAGCTACTGATTCACTTCTTAGATCTCTAGAGAGGGCTGTAGACTCGTCTAAAACAGCTTTGACTAGTACTGATGCACCTCAAGCTGAGTCTACATTACCTAAAACTCCCAAGTCTAAAATAAAAATTCTATCTAAAAGTGGTTTGACAGTACAAAGCCTAAGAGAAGGGCTGCCACCTCTTGCTATGCCAAGAGAGCGTTCTGATAGCAGTACTACTGTGCTAAAAACACCTGGTAGTAGCCCAGCATCAACTTCTTCTGCAATAACATCAAACGATACAAGAATATTAGCGCCGATGAAATCAGGTCGAGATAGTGTTTCGGAATTTACAGCAGTAGCATCTACATTGGAAAGTAAACCTGCAAGCAGTTTTGGCCTTGATACGCCCTCAAGATCAGCTAACGCTATGTTATATTATAGGGCTTCCTCTCTTTCTACCGGAATGGATAAAGGCAGCTTGTCGCCTCATCCGTTTAGTTTGTCAGATGATAGAGCGGAGCATAAAGAGGGGTCTACCAGCCTTACACTAAAAACAGTAATACAAACTAGCTCTGATGGTATTCCTATCTCTTTCCCATTAGAAAAAATTTCTGAAGAAAAAACTTCTGATGGCAAAGTCGCAACCACAGAGGATAACGTGGTTGTTCCTTAAAAACGATTGTTATGCAAACTTTACCATTGAGGAAATGCGTTAGTATTTTTTGTCTGAATAGAGATGCATAATGACGCGCCCTACAAAATTATATCCCTAAAAATGAGTATTTTTATGGCTATAGAGCGCTTAAACACCCAGTTACTGGCAAATATCGACTTTTATGTGTCGATGGTTTTTCGCGAGATGGGCGAACAGTGTTGAGCGATAACAAGAGATTAACACTGATGAAGGTTATGGGCTTTATGGAGTTTAACAGTGAACGGAATTACGAAGTTTTCTGTCAATTTATATAGTGTATATATATCTAATTTAATTTGACCACAGCAAATATAATCATAGAATACGATTTATTGGAAGCTAGTTATCTCATTTGACATATTAATAATGTGTTAATAGTTAAAATTTAGTTTCTCATAAAGCGTATTACCGTTAAGTTAATCTGGTGGGTCAAGCATGAGTGACAAAAAAATTATAGGTTATATTGGCGCATTTTTGTCAATATCGGTAGTGGCTCAGCTCATTAATCATTTATTGATATTGCCAATGAATAGATTCCACAAAATTGAACTTTACTATGCAGATGGATATAAGACGGGTCAGCAAGACTATAATAATGCGCTCAATTATACCAACCCCTATGTTGCGACAAGGGCACAACTTGAGCGGTTTGATTCTAGTGGCGCTACAATCGATATAACGACGGGAGTGGTTTTCAATATATTGTTAGTGTTATGTGCCATTGGATTTTGGAAATGCTATACAGTTCCTAGCTATAGTCGTAGCAGTTCTGTTTTTCGGGAAACAATTGGCTTTTTGGTAGCGATAATCTTTGGTCTGCCGAACATGATAAGAGATAAAGATGTTTTAGTTCAAAACAATAAGGCTTATGGTTATTTTCAAGCGTTTACAGAGACATGCCAGTCTTCTCCCCAGTCAGTTTGTTTGTCAGACGCGCTACTTGCAGGGCCTGGCTTTACTTTATCTTCAGAGGCGGTCTCTACCAGGTATTTATTTTTATTGTTTGCATGTGCCACAAGCATTTTCTTAATAACTAAATATGGTTTCTCGCTAAAACCTTTCATGGCCGAGTCAGTTGTCATAGATTCCGGCACAATTTCAATAGCTGACAGACTAGAGATAGCTAATTTGCAAAAAATTGATCGATTTTTAAGCTTAAGCCAGCCCAGCTTATCAACTGAAGAATTGAGCCTATACGAACAACACCATGAGGCGGTAGAGACTTCATATGAAGACTTAAAATGTAAAATACTACACGAACTAATAAAGATGCCAGTTAAAATCAGTGGCATTTATGGGGGTAGAACGATTTCTCAGTATTATGAATGGGAAGCCATTCGCCAACATCTTGTTCATGCGATAACTCATTACTATACTCATCGTGATGAAATGCCAGCGGACAGAAGATTGCGAATTAGAGAGCCTTATTCAGGTGTGTCGGTTTTGACTTTAAACGATCTTTATATCGGACATGATCCTGCCTTGCAGTCCCATATCTTTAATTTGCTCCGCACAACACCAGCGCCTGATCCTGTTACGCCAGAACCTACAGACATAACCCGTTTATTGGCTCAGCAAACCAGGCAGCGAACTGCTATGGTATTAGCGCGGTTCCATGGAAGAAGCGCTCGGGCCCCTCATATCGAAGAGGTGAGTGACCAAGAGGGTAGTAGCACTGGCATAAGCTTGCGTGATGTGTAATTCATCACACTAATTTTCATAAAAGCATTTATCTGTCGTAAAGCATAACAAGACTTGTGGCGTAGATGCATGAATTAATAAATGATAAGCTTGCATCAATCACAAAAGGTAATGACCATGCCCACACCACAAGCTCGCCATGATAATAAACACTTAGCCGTATTATTTGCACTGAGCAGGCTATTAAATTGGGCGTTGAATAATCCTTTGCAAGCCATGGTAGCCTTGTTAGCTATGCAATCCGTGGTCGGAGCTTCCAGAAGCTCGAGAGAAGCGCGCGATATCACCCCCGACATCACTGACATTACTGCATCGTTTGACAGTCGTGGTCTTGATTTAGAGGCCAAAGAGACCAAGCTTGATGTACTAGATATTACTGAGGTCTATCGCGCGCGCCAATTACAAACTGAACAAACCTGCGTGTCTAGTATTGCATTGCCAGATTCAGGTGATGCCTGGGCCTTGACGCTAGGGGGTATTAATGGTGATGTTGGAAATGAGGTTGCTATAGGGAGTGATGGCAGCATAGTCCTAACGGGGTATACATATAGTTTTGGCGCAGGGTTAAGTGATGTGTTATTAGCAAAATTCACAGCTGATGGCGCTTTATCCTGGGCTAGGGCTTTGGGGGGAAGTCATTATGATAAAGGTCTCAGCTTAGCACTAAAACCGGATGGCAGTGTCGTGCTGACGGGGTCTACAACTACTAGTTTCGCCGCAGGCAGTGATGATGTGTTATTAGCGCAATTTACTGCCAATGGCAGCTTATCTTGGGCTAGGACTTTGGGTGGAAGTAATAGTGATGTTGGTAATAGCCTGGCGATAAAAGTGGATGGCAGCATAGTGCTGACGGGGTATACAGATAGTTTTGGCGCAGGATATGGTGATGTATTATTAGCGCAATTTACAGAGAATGGCAGCTTATCCTGGGCTAGGATTTTTGGGGGGATTGGTTATGATGAAGGTCGCAGTCTAGCGCTAAACCCGGATGGCAGCATCGTGCTGACAGGGACTACCTTTAATTTTGATGCAGGAACCCAAGATGTTCTATTAGCACAATTAACAGAAAATGGCAGCTTATCCTGGGCTAGGAATTTGGGAGGAAATAGGACTGATTTGGGTAATAGCTTAGCGCTAAAACCAGATGGCGGCATCGTGCTGACGGGGTATACATCGAGTTTTGGTGCAGGCAGTTATGATGTGTTATTAGCGCAATTCACTGCCAGTGGCAACGTATCCTGGGCTAGGACTTTTGGGGGGAGTAGTTATGATCAAGGTAACAGTCTCGCGTTAAAGCCGGATGGTGACATCGTTTTGACGGGGTATACATTAAGTTTTGGTGCAGGAAACCGAGATGTGTTATTAGCGCAATTTACAGAGAATGGTACTTTAATCTGGGCTAGGACTTTGGGTGGGACTAAAGATGATTATGCTTATAGCCTAGCACTAAACTCTGATGGCAGCATAGTGCTGACGGGATCTACCGATAGTTTTGGTGCAGGAAGCGATGATGTCTTACTCACAGTGCTGTCTCCTACTAATACCATTCCACTGTTATTCAGTGCAAATAGTCTTCAAGTCTTACAAGTACCCCTATATTTTCAAGCTTTTCCTGCAAATATTAACTCTTATACCATCAATCCAACCGTTACGAGTATCTCCTCACTATTGCTTCAAAATAATTCTATTCCTATTGCTTTTTCACCTATTTTGAATGCAATAATTACTCCTTTATCGTTTTTTCCCATTCAAAATGCCTGGCAGCAGCCCAAGAATTTGCTGCTAACGTTTAAGTATACTTATATTATGCCAACTACATTTTTACGCTATGTGGCAAGCCAGCCCTCACTTAATATTGATTTGCAAGGATCAGGATGGCTTAACTATGATGCCAATCTCAAAACAATTTCGGGGACCCCAATCGATTCTTTTAACAAGGAAACGCAAATTACTATTAATCCAGACGCGATAGGGGTTGCGGGAACTAGCGCTTATTATGGGCCGGTGGTTCTGAAATTATGTATAAGTTCAGAAGACAGTACTTTTATCAAGTCTCTAAGGGGAGAGAGTGCATATATTGACTCCAATCTGGCGCTAAACCCGGATGGTAGCATCGTGTTGACGGGGATTCCATTTAGTTTTGATGAAGGAAAGGTTAATGTGTTGCTAGCGCAATTCGCTGCTAATGGCACATTATCCTGGGCTAGGACTTTTAATGGAAGTAGTTATGATTATGGTAACAGCTTAGCGCTAAAACCGGATGGTAGCATCGTGCTGACGGGGACCACATACAGTTTTGGTGCCGGAAGTGCTGATGTGTTATTAGCACAATTTACTGCTGATGGCAGCTTATCCTGGGCCAGAACTTTGGGAGGAAGTGGTAGTGATTATGGTAATAGCTTAGCGCTAAAACTGGATGGTAGCATCGTGCTGACGGGGTATGCAGATAGTTTTGGCGCAGGAGATGGTGATGTATTATTAGCGCAATTTACAGAGAATGGCAGCTTATCCTGGGCTAGGATTTTTGGGGGGATTGGTTATGATGAAGGTCGCAGTCTAGCGCTAAACCCGGATGGCAGCATCGTGCTGAC